>ASRK01000020.1_pt1 | contig 54030 bp, 72 predicted proteins | sample 693218 | NCBI WGS metagenome assembly ASRK01 (sample SAMN02169240, study PRJNA158439) | bioreactor metagenome | isolation source: day 48 sample from continuous culture bioreactor inoculated with sediment... | place: Germany: Bremen
TTCTGGGTTTATACTGATTTTTATCGTTACACTTTCAGGGAATGCAGGTTATAAAGTTGGCGACACGTGGAATTAAAGCCCTGGATATTTATAATTCAAAGAATAGCAAGGGAGACATGTAATTATGAATACAAGTATTCTGGTAATAATTTATGGATTGATTTATATTCCGTTTATTGTGGTTGGATTTATAATTATGATACTTGCAATAAAATTGATGCGTAGAGGAATTGTGGCCTTGGATAATTATCTCGAAGAGAACCAATAATATCCATCACCTAACATTAATAAGTATTGCGGAGAAAATTTTGGAGGCACTATGAATATAAGAAAAATAACAGGAGATAAAAAAGAATATATTGATTTATTATTGCTGGCAGATGAGCAGGAGAGTATGATAGACCAATATCTTGAACGTGGCGAAATGTTTGTTCTGGATGACAATGGAGTAAAGGGTGAATGCGTGATTACCAGAGAAGCAAATGACGTTTATGAACTTAAAAATATTGCAGTTATGCCTGATTGTCAGCGAAAAGGTTATGGAAAAAGAATGATTGATTTTCTGTTTTCCCATTATCCGGATTGTAAAACCATGCTTGTCGGAACGGGTGATTGTCATTCGATTCTTTCTTTTTATAATATTTGCGGTTTTACAGAGTCACATAGAATAAAGAACTTTTTTATAGATAACTATGACCACTTAATATTTGAAGATGGAAAACAACTCGTTGATATGGTTTATCTGAAACGAGAAAGATGAAGGCCAGAAAATTTATGAAACATTTTAATATGTATATGAGGAGGCATGAAAATGACAAAATATGAAGAAGGAATGAAATTAATCGAAGAAACGTTTGGAAATGGTAAAGACAATGTAATTTCACTCGCTACGATTGCTAGAGAAGCTAATGCAGAGGGAAAGCCACGTCCTGTGGTGCGAAGTGTTGATGCGTATTACGAAGATGGAATATTCTATGTTGTTACACATGGAAAATCAAACAAAATGCTTCAAATAGAACAAAATCAAGAAGTTTCAATTTCAGGATGCATGGAGATGTTTACGGCTAATGGATTTGGTGAAAATCTTGGTTGGGTACTTGACCCAAAAAATGCCGAGATCAGAAACAAACTCCGTACAGCCTTTTCAAGTTGGTATGATATGGCCAATAATGAAAATGACAAAAATTGTTGTATTTTAGCAATTCATCTTAGTAAGGGGACTTTAAATATAAACCATTGGGAAAAATTATATCATATGGATTTTATCAATAAAACAGATATGGAGGATGGAGGTATAATTTAAGCGACATAGAACTATTTTAGACGGGAGAATTTCAAATGAATGACAAGCAACGCATCGAAAACTTTAACCGCATAAGAGAACAACTTGAAAGCCAGGGCTACTCTTCGGAACAATGTACAATTTCAATTGTAAAGGCAAATGTAATGGCCTTAGTTACTGCGGGTCCCCTAGCAATACTGTGTCTGGTACTGTTTTTCTATATAAATAATACTGGAGAAATCGAATTTTCAATAATGGGACTATTGTTTTTTTATGTACTGATTCTTATAAGTGTTTTTGTACATGAAGTTCTACATGGCCTGACATGGAGTCTGAGCTGTGAAAAAGGATGGAAAAGCATACATCTTGGGGTGATGTGGAAAAAACTTACGCCTTATTGCTCTTGCATGGAACCCCTGAGTTTCGAAAAGTATTTATCGGGAGGTCTTATGCCGTTTATAGTACTTGGGCTTGGGATATTTCTGGCTTCGATTATAACAAATAGCATATTTTTGCTCGCTCTAAGCATGTTTAATATCATTGCAGCAGGAGGAGACCTTACAATTGCGCTTATGCTTCTGAAACATAAAAATGCATTAATCATTGATCACCCGACTGAATGTGGATTTTGGGCCTTTAGTGAAGAATAATAAAATTATAGTAATTATTATAAAAAAAGAAAGGAAGGGCAATCTATGATCCCAACAGTAATTGTTTATTATTCTAAAGATAACAATACACGAACAGGAGCTAATATATTAGCTGAGAAAATTGGAGCAAAAGTTGTTGAACTAAAAGAAGTGAAAAAGGGGAATTTTATTCAAGCACTAATGCAAAAGGGGACAACATTAACAGGAAATCCATGGGATGAGGTGAAACATGCTAAAAGGGTATACTTAATGTCACCAATATGGGCAAGTAATGGTGTGCCAGCAATGAATACGTTTTTGGAAAAAGCAGACTTTAAAGATAAAGAGATAATTATAATAACATTTCAGCAATTTAAAGACTTAAGAAAAAGTGAAGATGTCCATAAACATTTTAAAAATATAATTGAAATGAAAAAGGGAAAAGTATTGGAATGTCATGCGCTAATAGGCGGCAAGATGGGACATTTTGCAGGGGAAGATTATATTAGAATGCAGATGGATAAAATATAATTGTCAGCGGGGTAATACGATGAAGTGGATAGCAAATGTTATTTCGATAGCTAGAATATTCTTGATACTTACATTATTTCTTATAAGACCCTTAAGTGTAGGATTTTTTGTCATATATATTATCTGTGGGATTAGTGATATGCTTGATGGTTACGTTGCAAGGAAACTGGGCATACAAAGTAAGTTTGGAGAAAAACTTGACTCTGTAGCGGATTTGATTATGGTAACTGTATTAATCATTATTTTATATCCTATTATTAATATGTCTCTTACGATAACATATTGGATTGTTGGCATTGTAATAATACGAATTTTATCGATGATTATCTTATTTATAAAGTATAAAACGTTTGGAATCCTTCATACGATTGGAAATAAAGTTACCGGTCTTATGTTATTTTTATTTCCTATAATTATTCAATCGGAAGTGCTCATATATTTACTTTGTATAACGGCAAGTATTTCTGCAATAGAAGAACTGTTTATACACATACTGTCAAAAGAATTTAATGGAAATCAGAAAAGCATATTCCATTGATGTTAGGAGGAAAAATGTTTACAAAGTTAAAGAATTTTTTTGAAAGACCAAAGCCTTATGAAAGCAATGACACATATTTAAAGATATGGACAGATGAATATATTTCAAAGAATATGCTTGAAATCCATTTGAATCCGCAAATAGATGCTGCATCAAGAAACCATGACTTTATAAATAAATCTGCTAATTGGATGATTTCAAAATTCGATTTGACAAAAGAAAAAAATGTTTTAGATTTAGGCTGCGGCCCTGGTTTATATTCAACAAAAATCGCTGAAGCAGGTGCCAACGTAACCGGCGTTGATGTATCGAAAAGATCCCTAGATTATGCCAATAAAAAGGCTCAGGAAAAATGTTTGAAGATCAATTACATCAATGAGAGTTATCTTGAATGGAAAACAGCAGAGAAATTCGATTTTGCCTATTTAATATATTTGGACTATCACGCATTAACAAAAGAGCAGAGAAAATGCCTATTGTCAAATATCAAAGGGTATTTAAAAAGCAATGGCTTATTTTTATTTGACATTCCAACAATCCATAATTTCAAAAAGATTGAAGAAATGACGAATTGTATATTTCATGAAAAAGGTGGATTTTTAAGTCCAAATCCCTATTTTGAATTTGAACTTTTGTACAAGTATGAAGAAGAAGGATTAACATTTAAAAGGCATGTAATCATTGAAGAAAAACATGAAAATATAATTGAAATGTGGCATAAATATTTTACATATAAAGAAATCGAGACTGAATTAAAAAATGCAGGATTTGTAATAGTGGAAAAATATTCTACTGTCAAAGGAGATGTTTTTGGTGAAAATACAGATGAAATAACACTTGTGGTTCAGAATCAGCTAGGAGAAGGGAATTTATGAAGAAAATATATTTGAGCATATTTTTTGTGGTATTACTAATAAGTTCATGTAGTAATAAAGAAGTAATGGATGAAAATACAGATGAAGAACTTTCTGAAGAACTTATTGTGAATTTTTTAAAAAAAATATATACGATAGATGATCCGAAAGATTATGAAATTGAAATAGAAACGATGTTTAAGGATTTATCAGAAGGGAAAGACAATTTTTTGGGATATGATGAATTTTGCTCAGAAAATGGTTTGGCTTCAGTATTAGGAAACAGAATGCATGGAATGTATAGAGAGGTAGCTTTGGCAAAGAATTTTACAATGAGCCTACATGATTTAGAGTATAATATTACCTACAGAAAAGACGCTGATGGAAGTTTATTAAATCAATATAAGACGATAGTATATGATTATACAGCAACGTTATTATTGGAATACGAAGATGGAAAAACAGAATTAATTGAAGAAGAGGGTGGTATAAATGTAAAGTTTATAGAAGGTGAATGGAAAGTGGATGTGTTTAAGCTAAAAGTATTTAATGATATTTGGACACAACACATCAATAATGAAGGATAAGAAATAATTGGGCGACTTTTTTGGAGGGGTTTATGAAATATAAAAGGATTTTTTTATTTTTTGGGATATTTGCATTATTATTGACAGCTTGCAATCAAGAGGACAATTCAGATGATGAAAAATATGAATTATTAAAACAAGATTATGAGGCTCTAGAATATGAGGTAACAAGCCTTGAAGAGAATTTGAATGAGCTAATCAAACGTGAAGATGAGAATAAGCGATTAATATCAAAATATGAGAAAAAAATTGAAAGATTGAATGAGAAACACAAGAAAGAAATATGGGAATTAGAAAATGAAACTTTTCGATATAAACAAGAAGCGACTTTTTGGGAAGAAGGCATAAATGTAGATTTTGAAGGTGAACCATATCTCGTATTTAGAGGAGAGTCAATCGCAGGTGTACATATAGGGGACACATTTAACGCAGTAATGAAAAAATTCGGAAATGAATTTGAAGTTGTATTTTCAGATGATGGTTTCGAACCGGTTGTAAAATTTGATGATTTTTCTGTTAGAGTCAGCGAAGGGAATTATTGTATCACTGAATTATATGTTTCTAGTGAAAAATATCAAACATCACTTGGTGTTAGTGTCGGAAATAATGCAATGGAGGTTATTGAAAAATATAAGAAATCATATAAATCAAATGAAGACGGATCCATCCATTCTGATTATCCTAAATGGATATTTGATTTAGGAGAAGATTATATTATTGAATTTTGGATTGATACAGATACGCTTACCAAAGACTCTGTCATAACAAGTATAAATTTAAGGAACTTATATCACGGAGATGTATGATGAATATTATATGGGTAAGATTCTATAGGACATATGAATTATTGAAAACGAATGTTTGTTCTGGTATGCTAATTGCATTGCTTATACTAGGCAGTTTAGTTATTTATATAATGGTTAGAGATAATCACTATACATATTATTCGGAAGAAAAAATGCAGAATTCAAATCTGATTGTAACTGTGACAAATCAAAGTTTTGAAAAATCTAAAATCAATGCTATAGGTTATGTTGATGACGAAAAATTCTTTTCAGATACATTTAGAGTTGCTAATCAACATCGGGTGACTTATTTTTATAAAAGCCTAATTAACGGGCAATATAGTTTTAAAGTGGTCACAACTGATAATATCGTAAATTCTATTGATATAGACATAGATAACGATAAGAAATATGTGTATGTCTCTCTTTATGAAGATAATATTGATCTTAGAGTAACGGATACGTTGATGCTAATAGATTGATAGAAATAAATAAAAAGGCGGTATTTTGATAATATAGAAAGGAAGGTTTTATGAATAAGAAAATAATTGAGTTTCTAATCAAAGCCAAGAAAGCAACATATGCAGGAAAAGGTAATGAAAGTGATGCGTCAAGACCAAATTCTCATGATTTATTATATTGTGAGGGCGACATGAAGTATATAGATACCTATTTAGGAAGTCGTAGCTTTGTCGGTGAAGAGGCATTATGGCTAAATGATACACCTTTTTGGTCAATGAATTATATGGGAAGAATACTAGGTGAAGGTTTTGAAGGAGATTTTCTCAAGGAAGCTTTGCTACAAGTGCCAGAAGATATGCCATATAGGGGACCAGTAGAGTATAGCAAGGATAGTTTTATATATAGATGTAAAGCAGATGGTGATTTTACTTGGTTTACAGGGCATGAAGAGATTCTAAAAGACGGAGTAAAGATATATGAATGTGTATTTCATGGCGGTGAAGTAATACAATAAGTTGGAGCAAAATAAATAGTGATTCATGTAAATAGGGTGAAATGGAGAAGGCGCATATGGATGAAAGAGCATATCAATTAAAAGATAAGATGCAAGTAACGGTTAGGGAACCAAAAGTAAGTGATGCTAAAGAATTGCTTGATTACATGAAGGATGTAGATTGTGAAACAAAATTTTTAGCCCGCGAACCGGGTGAACTTTCTTTTACAGTAGAGCAAGAAGAGGCTTTTATTAAAAATATTATCGATGATTCAACCCAACAAATGTTAGTTGCCTTAATTGATGGACAAATTGTTGGAAATTGTTCTGTCGGAAGAGTTATGAACAAGCGAAGATATTTACATCGAGCAGCTTTGGGGATTTGTGTGCGACAAGCTTTTTGGGGCATGGGCATTGGAAATATATTAATGCAAGAAAGTATTAAATGGTGTGAAAACAGTGGAATTGAACAACTTGAGCTAGAAGTTGTCACTCATAATGAACGAGCGTTAAAAATGTATCAAAGCCTAGGGTTTGAAATCCAAGGGACAAAAAGGCATGCTCTAAAATATAGTGATGGTTCCTATGCAGATGAATATTTTATGATACTATTTATGAAGGATTAGTAAAACATATTTTGTATAAGAGTTGTGAGGAGGATATTTTTATGAACAGAATGAACATCATATGCTTAGGAGTAAAGGATATGGCAAGATCAATTGAATTTTATCGGGATGGTCTTGGATTTAAAACAGATGAAAAAAGCAATAATGCAAAAGTAGTTTTCTTTAACACGTCGGGTACGAAGCTTGAATTATTTCCGCTTGATTTATTGGCTAAGGATATTAATGAAAACAACCCGCCTAAAATCACCAGCGGATTTGGAGGAATAACACTTGCTTATAATGTAAAAAATAAAGAAGAAGTAAGTGAGGTTATTGAATTAGCAAAAAAGGCTGGAGCAAAAATTGAAAAAGAACCACAAGATGTATTTTGGGGAGGCTATCATGCTTATTTTTCAGACCCCGATGGATATTATTGGGAAGTTGCGTGGGGGCCAAATTTTAATTATGATGAGAATGATATGTTGGAATTTTAGAAACTTTTGCAAAAAAACGATTGTTTTCGTGTTAGCAATGTCGTTGTTTTTTGTAGGATGCAAGCCGGTTGAAGAGAGTATAGAAGATTCTTTGAGCCCGGAAGAATCGGACTGGTTAATTGTCATGTGGGGTATTTGAAAGGAAGTGATATTATTAAGATTAGAGAGTATAAAAAATCAGTGTTTGATGTAAGAATGATGAACATATGTGCTTGGATAACAATTATTCTTACTTATATAACACCTTATAGAGTAAATGAGGAAGGTTCTATTTTATTTGGTTATCCGTTTGCATTTTATATAAGGCATCCTTTAAACAAATCTAGGATACCCTTATTGAGTGGGAGTCTAGACTTATTGATTTTCATAATAGATTTAGCCATAATTTATTTTGCAATAAAACTTTTGAATATGATTTTACATATTTTTAATACAGGAGACTTGAAATGATTAGAAAAATAAATGGAGTAGAAGAAATTAATAAGGTGATGAAAATTTGGCTAGATACAACGGTTGCAGCTCATTGTTTTATTGAAAAAGAATATTGGCTTGAACATTATGATAGTGTTAAAAATAGTTATTTGCCTAACAGTGAAACTTTTCTTTATATTGAAGAAAATCATATTGTGGGTTTTATCAGTATTGTAAATAAAAATTATATTGGTGGCTTATTTATAGATATAGAATTTCAAAGAAAGGGAATTGGAAGAAAACTTATTGAATATGTTCAAGAACAATACGGTGACCTAAGCTTGGCAGTTTATAAAGATAATGAGAAAGCAGTTCAGTTTTACAAGAATTCCGGCTTTAAGACAATGAGTGAACAGCTTAATGAAGAAACTAGTAAAGTAGAATATATTATGAAATGGGTGAGATAAAGTAATGTATGAGGTTTTAGGATTAATTGGAATCATCTTATTGGGTATGCTTCTAGCAAAAGGAGCAAGATGGATCGGTGCAAAAATCAACTATACTGAGAAGATTACTAAGACATTAAAACAGATAAAAAATGAAGGGATAAATAAATGAAAAAAATATTGATGTATATATATGATGATATGGCAGATTTTGAGGTGACACTTTTAGCCCATTTGCTAGGCAGGAATTCTGGTTATAGGATTATTTCTATATCAGAAACGATAGACCCAGTGTCTAGTGCATCAGGATTAACTTATCTTCCGAAAACAAGTATTAATAAAGTGATTCATGAGGATGTTGAAGGGATCATTATTCCAGGAGGGTGGAAGAAAGGCTATAGTGAAGATTTAATGAGACTTTTGCAGGACTTAAATGAGCAAAATAAATTTATAGCTGCTATTTGTGCCGGACCATGGATGGTTGCCAAATCGGGTGCATTAAAAGGTAAGAAGTTTACAACGTCTATAAGTGCATGGACAGAAGAACAGATGAAGAATTTTTGTGAAAAAGATCCGTTTGAATGGACCAATTATCAAGATTCTCGAGTCGTAAGAGGTGAGAACATAATAACGGCTAAGGGCATTGCTTTTATTGATTTTGCAACCGAAGTTTGTGATTATTTGGGTGAGTTTAAAAACGCAAAAGAAAAGCTTGATTTTATGAATCAATTTGTTCCAGGTAATTGTAATGAGATTTAGAAAAATAGTCTTGATTATAGGAATAAGTTTAGTATTAATGATTTCCACAAGTTCATGTGGCCAAACAAGTAAAAAATCTGAGATTAATGATGGAAAGTATACCTTAAAAGTAAGTGAACAAGAAAACACAGGAGCAATCTTTCCGGCAATCACTATTTCAGATGGAATATTCACATTCACTTATGATCCTTTAAGCAGTTACTTATCTTATGGAAAATATGAGGTTCAGGATGATAGATTAATATTAACAACGGTGGATGAAAAGTATCAATATACATTTCATATTAATGGAAAATCATTGTTCTTTATGGAAGAAGAATCATCTGATGTGAAATTACTAGATGCGAACCTGGGTATTCAAGTTCTAGATATGGATGAATTTGTATTTGTAAATTAGACGAGGACGAGGTGAAACTCATGAGAAAAACACTTCAAGATGTGGCAAGGTATTTAAAGGAAATTATGGTGGCTGAAACACATGAAAAATATGCGATTAAATCCTCATATACTAGCATTTCAGATGATACGAGTATACGTGAAGGCGTTATAGCCTTTAGACTTTTTTTGGCTCGTCTTTACGATGAATTATACATCAAAGGCGATATCTATGATAAAAGCAAAAAAGTTGCTCATGAATACGAAAATCGAACCACGCTTTCGGTATATTATCCATTCTTGCATAATGTGAAAACCATACTAATGAACATAGGCTATCATGGTAGGCCTTTTGAAAATACGAACGTTTTTGTATGTGATCATACCATATTCAATGAAAAACTGTCTGTTACTAAAAATCTTGAGTGTCTTCGATTTCTAGAGGATTGTGGTCTTTGCATTGACGGTGTTGATATAAATAAAAAGAAGCAAAATTTGTCAGATATCAAAACCATAAAAATTACATATCCAGATAACCCCACTATGCTGACAGGACTCAAGGTTATGGCAGTTGCAGAAAAAGACCAGGGCACCCTTGTCAACCAAGATATTTTTTTACGATGTGAGTATAGGATATTGAAAAAGGATGAAACCGATGTGCTTTTCATTGTTGAGGATACGATAAAACATTTATCCGCAAATGTTCAAGGGTTCATTCTGGGACTGCATCAGCGCTATTTAAACAAGGGACTTCGTTGTATTGTGGAAATCAAAGGCTTTCATATCTACATAAAGTACTGTTATAAACGGAAAGATCTATGGGGGATTAATGCTTCCCTCAACAATGGCTATCATATTAATGTGAAATCGACAAAGACACATGAATACACGGATATTATTAAAACGTTTTCTCCAATATTACAGGAACTAATTGCCAAGGGATATGGTTGCGGTAGAAAAAGAGAAATCGGTCATTGTGATGGCGGTTGTCGTGGGCTTCCCATATCGTTGGATGATTCTGTTTTAAGTTTACAAGATGACATTGAAACATGGTTTGATCAAGAGCTGTCATACCTACAAAAGTCTTGATGAACTAGATTATTGTAAAGGAGATTATGAAAATGAGCGTATTTTTTTATGGTTGCATTACTATAGATGGATTTCTTGCGGACAAAAATCACAACTTGGACTGGCTTTATCAAACGGGAACAATAGAAGAAACCGGTTATGAAGCTTTCTATAAAAGTATGGACATTACAATAATGGGAAAAAGAACATTTAATGAAATTGAAAATCTAGAAAATATCGAGAGTCTTTATCCAACCACACAAAACTATGTTTTTACACATGCGGAAAGTTTATCGGTCAAAGAATTTATTCCTATGAATTGTGATCTTGTTGAATTTGTGAAACAAATAGAGCGTGATAAAAATATCTGGATTGTTGGTGGAAATACGATATTAGGTCCTCTTTTAGATCAAGATATGGTTGATAATATGATCATACAGATTGCTCCTGTGCTATTAGGCAGAGGAATACCGCTGTTTTCACAAGAAGAAATGGTGAAACGGTTCTACTTGAAAGAAGTGAAAAAATACGGACAATTTGCAGAATTAATGTATTGTAAAATATAGATGACATAACCATATTTTGGGAGAAGGAGAGAGATTTATGAGTGAAATTATTAGAAGTGATGTAAATGAAGAGTGGGCACATTCAGGAATTATTGAAGCAGGAGAATTTGCTTATATTGGGTATTGTGTTGGAAATATTGGAAAGTCAATAGAACAACAGGTCCACGGAGCTATTGATCATCTGGAAAAAAGGCTCAGTTCGATAGAACTCGGACTTGAATCAGTTATTCAAGTTGACTGCTTATTTAGAGACATTTGGGATATTCCGCTTATGGAAAAAGTATTCAAGGAACGCTTTAAAGGTCATTATCCAGTCAGAAAATCCATTCAGACGGAGTTTGCACATCGTGGCGGAGAAGAAGGGCTACAATTTCAATTAGATGCGGTAGCGTATAGAGGAATAAAATGATAGTATTTAAAGAAGCCACACTCGAAGATGCAAATGAGTTAGTTGAAGTCAAAATTGAAGCGTTTAAAGAAGATGTGTTATTATATGGAGCCGGACCGAGTGGATACGATTCAATTGATTTCCAACGAAAGCTTATCCTCAATAATATATGTTATAAAATACTTGATAAGCATAAAATTATCGGCGGTTTTGTGTTATTTGACAAAGGAAACAGTCATTATAGAATAGGCAATATTTTCATTGATCCAAAATATCAAAATAAAGGGATAGGAACATTAACGATTCAATTTATTGAAAAGGAATTTAACCATGTGAAGAAATGGTCATTGGATACGCCGTATTTAAGTTACAGAAACCATCATTTTTATGAGAAAATGGGCTATAAAAAAGTTGGAGAAACTCAATTAGAAAAAGGCAGTAAATTTCGATTATTTGAATATGAAAAATGAAAGGGAATTTTGTGTGACGAATTATTTTATAAGAAAAAATAAACCCAATGAGTTACATCAATTAGAGGATTTTTTATATGAAGCAATATTTCAAAGAGATGCGGAAAATTTATTACCCAAGGATATAATAAATGAGCCAGAGTTAAAAGTGTACATAGAGGACTTTGGAAAACCTGATGACTATTGTCTGGTGGCTGAGTTAGATGGGAAAATAGTAGGTGCAGTGTGGACCAGAATATTATCCGGTGAAGTAAAAGGATTTGGCAATATAGACGAAAACACTCCTGAATTTGCAATCTCATTATATAAAGAATACCGTAATATGGGAATTGGTTCGGCGCTTATGAAAAACATGTTGAATCTATTAAGAGAAAAAGGATATAAAAAGGCATCATTAGCAGTTCAGAAAGATAACTATGCAGCAAAGATGTATCAAGATCTCGGATTTAAAATTGTAGAAGAGCTAAGCGAAGAATATATTATGGTTTATCATTTTACTGACATTCGTTGAAAGGGGTACTGCAATGGAAGTAGATCATATATTTATCTGCACAAAATATAAGGCGCCTGAAGCCGAGTTACTTAAAGATTTTGGCCTTAAAGAGGGAACTTCCAATACTCATCCTGGACAAGGAACTTCTAATAGAAGATTCTATTTTAAAAATATGATGTTAGAATTATTATGGGCTGAAGACATTACAGAGGTGAAAAACAGTAGAACAGAAAAGATGAAGCTCTATGAGCGTTGCTTAGTAAAGACAAAGGAAACCTCTCCATTTGGTATTGCATTTCGGCCAACCATAGAGGAAAACGAATCAGCTCCATTTAAAACATGGGATTACAAACCGTTATATTTACCTGACTTTCTAAAGATTCAAGTGGCAGAAGAGATTCCATTAAGTGAACCGATGTATTTTTATTTACACTTTGCTAAAAGAGAAAATAATTTTAGCGAGATAATTGAAGTGACAAATATCACTATATATACAAACCGGGAAGATGAGTTATCTGATACTGCAAATATAATTAATCAGCTGAATAACATAAATATTGTTCGTGGAAAAGAACATCTTATGCAACTAGAGTTTGATGGTGGTATTAGAAATCAGACGAAAGACTTTAGACCACAATTACCGTTAATTATTATGTGGTAACAGAAAAAATGAGGTTTTATTAAATGAATGTGCATATTAGACGTATTGAAAAAGAGGATGTAAATGTTGTATCAGAAATCGTCTGTAGAAATTTTATGGAGGTAAATATAAAGGATTACCCTAGAGAAGAAATGGAGTATTTGTGTCAAACATACACCCCACAAAAGATATTTGAGATATCCGATTATGCTCATATGTATGTTGCGTGCCTTGAAAATGACGTGGTTGGATGCGGAGCGATTCATAGTTTTAAGGAAAAAAAAGACGAAAGTATGTTAAAAGCAGTTTTTGTATTACCAGAATTACATGGCCAAGGTATCGGAAAAGAGATCCTTGGAAAATTAGAAGAAGATAATATGTTTTTGAGTGCAAAAAGAGTCGAAGTATTGGCATCAATTACAGCTTGTGATTTTTACCTAAAGATGGGATATACTTATAAAGGCGACAGAAAAGAACTAGATGGAGACGGTCTTTATCACTTGGAGAAGCTGAAAATACGATATTAGAATATATTACTACTGTAGGAGGTTAAATGGGTGAAAATCGAGAAATTTGTCAAAAGTGATTATAGATACAAGGGACTGATTGATTCATATAATCGATTTGATGGAATGTTTGCAATATTCTATTATGCGTTATTGATGATTGCTTATTATGTTATGGGTGTAATTTATACAAAAAAAGATATTTATCTAGGGATACACATGAACCTAGCACTCGTAATTATAATCATATCTTATATGATAATCAAAAAACAGAAAATTGAATCGATTGGTTTTACTAAACGTAATATTGGAAAGTCTATGGCGTTAGGTATTGTAACCGCAAGTATCGTGTTCTTAATTAATTTTATACCGGGTGCATTAAGTGGAAGAGAATTAAATTCAGTCTCAAAATTACTGTCAAATTTCATATATTATTTTTTGATTATTGCATTAGTTGAAGAAATTGTTTTCAGAGGATTTTTGCAAACAAGAATTTATGGCATAATAAAGAAGCCGACATTAGCAATTATTTTGGTGGCCTTTATGTTTATGTCAATGCATATACCTTTTCAAATGGGAAGAGCAAACATGGATTTGTTAACCTTTGTATCAAATAATTACATAACTCTTTTATTTCAATTTGGATGGCATTTTGTTTTTAATAGTATGTATGTGAAGTATAATTCGATTGTAGCGCCTACAATATTTCATACATTTATGAATTGGAGCAATTATTTGTTTGTCTGAAAAATAAATAAAAAAGGATGGAGAAGGCTTAAATATGGACCATCTAGTGAATTAATAGACAGATGTACCGCTGGAGAAATAAAGGACTGGATTGAATTAGGAACAATATTTGTTCTTCCGGAATATCAAGGGAATGGGATTGCTAATCTGATGATTAAAAAAATTGCAAATGAATTAAAAAAGAAGGGCATCAATGAAATCTGCCTGGATAGCGGATATAAAACGGCTCAAAAGATATGGACACAAAAGTTTGGAAAGTGGACCTTAGTGAGATTGGAGAATAATTATGAATGTTGACTTATTATTTAAAGAATATCATATTTGGAATCAGATGAATTAGTGTTGAAAAAAATCACGCATAATGATCTAGATTCGTTTTTTGAATTATGTAGTGATGAAATTTTGTTTAAGTATAAGCCGGGCAAGGCTAAGAAAAATATTCAATCAGTAGACAATATGATTGATCATTATGAGAGAGACTTCAATAAGAAGAAAACTATCTTTTTAGGGATATATCTAAAATCAAATCAAACAACGTTGATTGGTTTAGGTGAAATTTTTGATTTTGATAAGAAAGCAAGTGTTGTAACAATTGGTTATACAATCAATCGGAATTATTGGGGGAATGGTTATGCAAGCAAATATACAGATTTAGTGTTGGAGTATTTGATAAACACCATCGAAGTAAATAGAGTCCAAGCATTTGTTATGCCGGAGAATACAAAATCTCATAAGGTCTTAGAACGCAGTGGATTTGTGAAAGAAGGTACTATTAGGCAAGGATATATTTGGAAAGATAAAGGTGTTGTTGATTTGAGCTTATATTCAGTTTTAAAAAAAGAATATAATGGATAATGGTGACTAAGTCGGGTTATGATTTTTAATGAGGTGAAGTATGAAAAAAATTCAATATTCAATCGAAATTAACATGTCTAAAGAAATTGTGTGGAAGACGCTTTGGGAGGATAAAACATTCCGTGAATGGGCTAGTATTATTGATGAGGGCACATATATAAAGGGAGTTATGAAAGAAGGAAATGAAATTCAGTTCATATCTTCTGTAAATGGTTACGGGGTAACAAGTTTGGTCGAGAAATGTATTCAAAATGAATTTGTTTTATTCAAGCACAATGCTGATACAAAAGAGAGTGGAGAGCAAGAACGCGAGAAGGAGTGGACTGGTGGAACAGAAAGCTATTCGCTCACAGAAAAAGATGGAATAACTACAGTAACGGTTAAAACCGATATTCCACACGAACAAGAAGAAACGTTTAATGTAAGGTTTCCTAGAGCTTTAAATCGTTTAAAAAGCTTAGCAGAAAAAAATCATTGATGACGAATGTTTTTACGGTTAGCTAGTTACATTTAAGGAGAGGAAGAATGAATATATTAAAAAGCGTCATAATCTTTTTATTATTCATCTTGTTATTAGCAGGGTGCAAGGCTACAAACAATCAAGAAGAACAGGTTGAAAAACTTGAGAAAATGAATGATGAGCTGATGAGTCAGTTAAACGATGTTGAGACTCAGCTCATGTTACAAATTGAGGAATTACAATCACTGAATGAAGAGGTAGGTAGTTCTGAGTATATCAATCATTACATGTCGTCTAAATGGTCTGTATTCGGAGGTTATTATGAGTATTCAAGTGATGAAAGCCCATTCATATATCCAGATGAATCAGCTCCTCACGTTCATGATGAAGTGACGAGATGGCTTAAAGAAAATCCGGTAGTTGAGGTAATCATGAGGACCAACAATGGTCTATATCTAGCGAGAATTCCTACAATTGAAAATTATGTATATGTTAGTGAAAATAGTTTGATTGAGCTTGATGCGGATGATATTCCGGAAATTCCTTTAGGGGATATATCAGTCAATGATTGTAGTATTGGTGATTCAATAGAAAAGCTTAAGCTAACATTCGATGGAAAAACAACTTATGGTGTTGAGAATGGTGCCAAGATGGTTGGTTTCTTTAGCAATGATGCTGAAACAGTATTTGAAGAAAAGGCTTTATGTTTTGTTGATGAATATAAACGTATCATTGGATTCCGATTTTCATCAGATGAATTTATATTAGACAATCAATTTACTATTGGAGATTTGGCAAAAGAGGCGATTAATCATTATGATGACAAATTCGGAAGAGATGAAACCTATAAAAATGATGGGTACGAACATGAAAATGAACGTTATGTCTATATAATAGGCGAATACTTTTTGGAATTTGGCTTCGATACAGAGGAGCTAACAGATACGTCGCGTATATCTTATGTTAGTTGTAGAAAGAAATGGTGGTAAATATTATTTTGTATGGAAGGTGAAGTAATGATATTTAGAAGAATAACAATTAATGACAAATATCAAGTGATGTATTTTTTCAGGGAATGTCCGGATTATTTTGAACTAACAGAGGGAGTTCAGCCTGATAACTGTGATGAGTTTTTTTATGATTTACCCCCGAATAAAACTAAAAATGAAAAGTATTTATTTGGTGCTTTCAAAGAAGATACACTTATAGGAGTCGTTGATTTAGTGGCTGACTTTCCCGAAAAAGGCGAATGGATTATTGGATTATTATTAATTCATCCAAATGCACGAGGTATGGGATTAGGTAGGGCAATGCACAATGAGATTAAGAAATTTGTTAAGAATCAAGGTGGAAAAAAGTTGCGAATCGGAGTAATGGAACAAAATGTAGATGCATTAGTTTTTTGGAGTAAAATCGGCTATAAACAAACAAAAATAACTGAACCAAGAAAATTTGGGATCAAAGAGAGTAAAGTGGTTGTAATGAATTATTACTTTTAAAAATATAAATACGAAATGGGGTGAAGGGAAATGGCTATAGACAAACAGTACTTTTCGGATTTTGAAGAGATCTTGTCACATAGGTATGATTATGGAGCAGACTATTGGACAACTCATGACAAACGTTTAATAAAAGGTTCCCCTTTTTCAATTCTGGAGAGTTCGCTTTATCTGTTAGAATTAGGAATGGAACCTACTGAACCCTTACTTAAAGAATGTGCCGAATTGATATTTAGTACATGGAAAGAAGATGGAAGTTTTAAGTTGTATCCACAAGGCTCTATTTACCCATGTCATACTGCTAACGCAGCTAATGTGCTTTGTCACATGGGGTATGTTGACGACGGTCGGTTGCAAAAAACCTTCCAACATCTATTAGATATTCAATATACCGATGGCGGTTGGCGATGTAATAAATTTAGCTTTGGTCGAGGTCCGGAAACGAAGTATTCAAACCCATTTCCAACACTTACTGTTCTAAACGCATTTCGCTTTAGAGATGATTTAAACAAAGAACCAGCGCTTGACAGAGCAGTAGAGTTCTTACTTGAACATTGGACAATCAGAAAGCCGATTGGTCCATGTCACTACGGAATGGGTACATTATTTATGCAGGTAGAATATCCTTTTCGAAACTACAATCTTTTTGTTTATGTATATGTGTTGTCTTTTTATGACCGTGCTAAAAAAGACATCCGATTTTTGGAAGCATTAAAAGCATTGGAATCCAAGATGGTGGATGGACAGATCGTTGTTGAACGCGTTGTATCGAAGCTGGCCAAGTTATCTTTTTGTAAAAAAGGTGAACCGAGTGCATTGGCAACAAAACGCTACAACGAAATTTTAGAGAACATGACAAAAGATTAAAGCTTACTCACCAATTAAGAATTATAGATACGAGGTTGAATAAAATGAATTTGAGAGCTGATTGTAAGAAGTGTTTTGGGTTATGCTGTATAGCATTTCATTTCTCTACTACAGATGGTTTTCCAATGGATAAAAAGATTGGAGAACCTTGCTTAAACCTAAAAGAAGATTTTACTTGTAATGTTCACAACAATCTTTGGAATGACGGGTTAAAGGGTTGCGTAGTATTTGATTGTATTGGAGCAGGACAAAAAATATCGCAAGGTACATTTAATGGCAAGGACTGGCGACAATTTCCCAGTTTAATGAATTCAATGTTTGAAGTTTTTTCAATTATGCTAAAATTATACCAGATGTTATGGTATCTCTATGAAGCGATGATGTTGCGTTCAGCAATTTCTATTCATAGGGAAATACAATCAATTATTGATAAAATAGAAGAATTGACTAATCTTGAACCGGACAAATTACTTGATATTGATATTATAACGCAACGCGAAAATGTTAATAAAGTGCTTGTAAAGGCGAGTAGATTTGAAAGAAATAAAGTTTGTAATGAGAATGACGATTTAGGACGTAATAATATTGTTAATAGAGGCGCCGATTTTATTGGAAAAGATCTTAGACAAGTCAATCTTAGAGGGGCAAACTTAAGGAGTGCTTATCTTATTGCTGCCAACTTAAATGGAGTAGATATGAGAGGAACGGACTTGATAGGGGCTGATCTACGGGATGCTGATATTAGAGGAGCCGACCTTTCAAAAAGCTTCTTTCTAACTCAAAGGCAAATAAATGCAGCGATGGGAGACAGTGCTACAAAGCTACCAATTTTTCTTGACCATCCGATGCATTGGGGAAATAATGAAGTTGTTTTATGTACGACATGGTCAAACGGATAATAGTAATAAAGGAGGGGCAAATTAAGCGATTATTTAAAACATATGAAGAAGTGGTTTTTTACCTGGTGGTAATTTCTTTAACCGTGTTGGGTTACCTCCATTTCATGTTTTTCAACACAGAAGAGTCGCCGGTAATTATGTATAAATATTTTTGGTTCATTTCCATTGGGATTTTTGGGTTATTTATTATAAAAGATCTGGTAATACAACGGAGAATCAGGAATCAAGGTGGAGTCAGGATTATGCCGGTCAACAGGAAAATATTTATAATAAGAATTGTGCTGGTTGTGATGTTTTTTCTTATAGCATGGGTATCGATTAAAAGTGCTTTCCCGTATATAATAATATTAACAGGTGTAATCTTGAACTATGTGCGCCCTAAGCCTGGAATTGAATTAATATATGATACGGGTAATGGTGTGATATGTCAGGGAAAGTTCATAGAATATCATGACATTGATACAATCAAGAAGGATAGTGATTCAGGCATGATACGTTTCAGCATTAAGGGAAAGGATAAGGAGGATAAGATTGTATTCACAGATCTTAAAAAATCCGAAATGCTATTTAATCATTTAAAAACAAATGCTTAATAAGCATAATATTCAATTAATCATAGGAGGTACAATAATTGAGTAACCTAATTGATCAAAGATTCAAAAGCTATCCAGAAGAAGTAAGTGATTTAGCTTTTCAAATGAAAACGTTATTGTATGAAGTAGCGGAAGCTGAAGGTATTAAACATATTGAAGAAAGTTTTAAATGGGGAGAGCCTAGTTTTAAAGCGCCAGATGGCAGTCCTATTCGGATGGATTGGAAGGAAAAAACGCCGGAAAATTTCTATATATTTTTTGTATGTAGTACAAAACTTATTGAAACTTTCAAAGAATTATATAGGCACACATTAGTCTTTGAAGGGAATCGTGCAATCGTATTGAAGATTTCAGATGAACAACCGACGAATATTTTAAAACATTGTATTTCACTAGCGCTTAGGTACCATAAGATAAAAAACTTACCATTATTAGGAGCATAGCGACAAAAAACGGTGTATAAAAGCAGAAAAGAGGTTTAAAATGAAAACAATTGGATTAATCGGTGGTATGAGTTGGGAGTCATCGTTAGAATATTATAGAATGATTAATGAATTAGTAAAGTTAGAATTAGGCGATTTACATTCTTGCAAAAGCATTATGTATTCGGTTGATTTTGCAGAGATTGAGTTATTACAACATAATTCCCAATGGGAAGAATTAAGTGACATAATGATTCATGCAGCAAGTAGTTTGGAAAAAGCCGGAGCTGATTTTATAGTGATATGCACGAATACAATGCATAAAATGGCTGATGATGTACAAAATAAAATTAGTATTCCATTATTACATATAGCAGATGCAGTGAGTAATGAAATCATTGGAATGAGACTGAAAAAAGTTGCCTTGTTAGGGACTAGATTTACAATGAGCCAAGACTTTTATAAAGGTAGGATTAAAGATAAATATGGAATAGATGTTATTGTTCCGAATGAAGAAGATAAAAATGTAATTCATGATGTTATATATAAGGAATTAGTCAAAGGGATATTTAAAGAAAGCTCAAAAAAGAAGTATATTGAAATCATCCAAAAACTCATCGAGCAGGGAGCAGAAGGTATTATTCTTGGTTGTACTGAAATACCTTTACTTATCAAGCAGCAAGATGTAAACATACCAATTTTTGACACAGCTTCAATTCATGCACGAGCTGCAGTAAAATATGCATTAGAGCAATAATAAATCGAATTCCAGGAGGCGATATTTATCAATACAAAGGATATAGTAATACGTAATGAAAGAGCATCAGACTATAGAACAGTTGAAGAAATAACAAGAGAAGCTTTTTGGAATCACCATACCCCAGGATGTGATGAGCATTATTTGTTACACATCATGCGTAAGGCGGATTCATTTATAGCAGAACTTGATATTGTTGCTCAAGTAAATGGGAAAATCGTGGGTAACATTGTTTACACTAAAGCAAAAATTCTTGATGATTCAGGGGTCAATCACAATGTTATTACATTTGGACCTATTTCTGTTTTGCCGGCATTTCAAGGAAAGGGAATTGGGAGTAATTTAATTGAGCATACGAAGAAAAAGGCAAAAGAACTTGGTTACAAAGCGATACTTATATATGGCGATCCTGACTATTATTCGAGATTTGGCTTTGTCTCTGCAGAAAAATATAAAATTTGTACATCGGACAATATGTATGCAGTTGCATTACAGGCAATAGAATTATATCCAGAAGCATTGTCGAATATTAAGGGACGATTTATAGAAGATAAAATTTATGATATAGATGAAAATGCAGCTAAAGAATTTGATCAAGGATTTCCTTCAAAAGATTTACTTTGGGATCTTCCATCACAAAAAAGATTTCAAGAATTAGTGAAAATGAGGATTCCAAGATAAGGAGAATATATCTTGAATGGTTTCATATTAATTTTGCCAATAATTTTTATACGTTACGGAATAGTGAGTCTTTTTGGAAAACAAGCTTCTAAACGCACTACTTTTTTCCCACCAAGAAAAGGTAAAGAGAAGTTGGCGTATTGGATTTATGAAATAACGACCTTGTTAATGATTTTTGTGTTATTTTTCAATGAAGTAATATTAAATAATGCTATAAGTTTTATTGGACTTGCTATATGCTTTATAGGCATGATTTTATATGCTATTTCAATTGTCCATTTCGCAAAACCTAATAAAAATGGATTGAATATAACTGGGATATATAAAATTTCTCGTAATCCTATGTATATAGCCTTCTTTTTATATTTTTTAGGGTGTAGTATTTTAATTCATTCATGGATATTATTTTTTATACTTGTTATATTTCAAGTTTCAGTACATTACCTTATTATTTCAGAAGAAAGGTGGTGCATTGAACAATTTGGAGAAGAATACATTTATTATATGAAAAAAGTTCGACGATACATATAAGGAAGTGAAATTATGAAAAAACATGGAGTTATTGTCGATTTGGATGGAACGTTGATTCATAAAGGAAAAGCAACTGACGGGGCGAGTGACTTTATAGAATATCTTAGATCACAGAAGATTCCATTTCGTGTTATAACGAACAGCGTTGGGAGGACACAAAAAGAGCTATCTGAAAAAATGAAGAATGTTGGTATTGAAATAAGCGAAGAAATGTTTCTTAATCCAATTACTGTCCTAAATCGATTTATCGAAAAAAATAAAGTACATTCGTATTATTTTGTAGGTCCTAAGATAATTGAAGAGAGCTTAGCAATCGCATCAAGATTTGAGGGGATTCCGGACTATGTTATTTTTAGCGGATTTGAAAATTCGGATTATATATTATTAAACAGAGTGTTTAGATATTTGAAACAGGGTGCTAAATTAATAACGATGTCAAATTCTGAATACTATATTACTGAAAATGGACCGATGCTAGACACAGGTGCATTTACCCGAATGTTTGAACAACATGCAAAGAGTAAGGCGATATTATTCGGGAAGCCCTCAAAAAAGTTGTTTTTATTGGCATTGGAAGAGATGAATTTAGATTCTAGCCAAGCAATTGTTGTTGGCGACGATGTTTTGACAGATGTAAAAGGTGCAAAAGCACTGGGGTTATATTCTGTTCTAGTCAAGACAGGCAAGTATCAACAAGATGATGAAACAAAGGAATATCCCGATATGCTTGTGAACAATTTGAGAGAATTAGTGGGATTGGTCCCATGCTGAATGAATAATGGAGGATACTGCTATGAAAATTGTGGTTATTAATGGTACAGAGGTCAAAGGGTGTACGTTTCATATGAAAGAAACATTTATGTCTGTGCTTAAAGATAAAAACGAAATAATTGAATTTTATCTTCCTAAAGATATGCCTTATTTTTGCTCAGGTTGTAAGACGTGTTTTTTTAAAGATGAAAAATTGTGCCCACATGCAAAAGCTACGATGCCTATATGGAATGCAATTATGGAAGCGGAATTAATTGTTTTTGCATTTCCGGTGTATGCGCTTCGAACTCCTGGACAGGTCAAGGCCTTACTTGATCATCTCTGTTGCCATTGGATGGTACACCGTCCGGAAAAAGAAATGTTTTCAAAGCGGGCTGTCATCATTACAAATAGTATTGGAGCACCAAACAAAGCAGCACAGAAAGATGTCGTTACCAGTCTGAACTGGCTAGGCGTTTCTTCGGTAAGGTGTGTTGGAGCGGGACTGATGGAAGGAGTGATATGGGAGCAATTGTCAGATAAAAGGAAAGATATATTGATTCGAAAAGTTGAAGATGTTGCGAATAAATACAAAAAACATACAGATGGTTTTCAACCGGCCAAGAAAAGCTTTAAGATTTTTATGCTCTTTGCAATTAGTAAAATGATGCATAAGAGTATACTTAAAAATGAAGAAACACCATCCGCAGATAACTTACATTGGATTAAAAATGGATGGATAAAAACAAGGGAGAATAAATAATGACTAATTTTAAAAATGAAATTCAAAACACTTGGAACGTATTTAGTAACAACGTGGTATACTTTATTGCTATCATCACCTTATTGTTTGCATTTGAACAATTAAATATTTTTGTGAAAGGTTTTTACATAAGCACCTTTACTACAATGATTTTGACACCTTTAACAGTTTTTTTGCAACTAATCACGGTCAATATAGTTGTGAAAAACAATGAAAATGAAGAGATAAATATGAAAGCAATTATAAACAGTATCCTTCATGAGTTTAAAGAAATTATTATTATTGTTGTTCTTCAATTAGTTGTTCTTTTTATCACAGCATTTGCCTTGATTCCTATTATACCCCTTCTACTAGCTCAAGCATTTATGATTTTTGTTTGGCCAATATACATCATTGAGCGAACACAAAGATTAGAAGTATTAAAGAAAAGCGCAAAACTAGTGTTTTTAAATATGAAAGACTTGACTAAATATATTGGACTATATGCCGGAATTGTTATTGTAGTTAGCATTATGACTATATCGAAGCGTTTTAATTTAAGTGGGATTGAAAGAGGAACGGTAATGTTTGCAAGTTATTTTGGGAAATTTGCAACAATATTTTTTACGATGTTAACGACGAGATTATACTTTAAATATAATGAAGAGGGTAATACGATAAAAGAATTAGAAGTAGAATAAGAGGAGAGGGATATGAACGAAAATAATGACAGAAAACAGAATATTATAATTGTATTACTTATAACATCTCTAGTATTTAGTTATGTGATGATTAATGGGAAAACACAAATGCTAGAAAGTCGGATCATGAATTTAAATAATCAAATAACCGATTTAAATAGGCAGATGAATAATTTAGAGTATTCTATTCAAGATGAATTTGCACTTATGCAAGATGAAGCACTTAATTTGATCCATTTTTTTGATTACAGTTATGTGGACATGAATGAAGAATTGAATGTCGTGTCTGTTGAAGTCCAGGTTGAATTAAAAGAAAAACAAAATGATAGTGATCTTGTATTAATAGTATCCGATGATTCAGGTAAAATGATTGAGACGAAGCTAAATAATGCTAAAGGATTGCATTATTATACAACGTTGGATTTAGGAGTAGACCACAACTACTCTATGAATGTTATTGAAAGTGCAGAGAATAATTCTCGTCAGCTCAATAGGGATACCTATGTTATTGATTTACAGAATCAATTTGAACAAAGACGTGCAGAACCGAGAACAAGTGAATCTGGAAATGATCAAAAAAGCCTTTTCTTTAATGTTCATTTTTCGATAAATGATTTTGGCATAGAAGCCTTTGAGATTGAATCGGCCACCTTTGTTTTAGAAAACTCCACATACAGTGCATCCATGGATAGTCAAAGTGATGAATCTATCTATAAAGAAGAGGTGACGAGCCAACTACTTAAATATTCGGAGCTGAGTGATCAAGAAAAAATGCTCTTGGCTGCAGGAGAGCTACTTGTTGAAAGACCTGATGGTTTTGGAACCAACATCTTTACAACAACAAGCTCGGAAGAGACGAAGAAAGTAGCAGAAAAAGATAGAGAAGAATCAAAAAAACGTTCAATATTAAATGATACATCACATGAAGAATATTATGTTTTTCAAAAAGTTTTTATTTATGATGAGTTTACAGAATTCGATCTTAAAGAAATGTCAGATAACATATACGGGTACTTACTCATCCAATTTAAAGATGGTACGGAGATACGATTGTAGTTTGAAAGAATTTATATACGATGTAAGAGGTGGTAGAGATGATTTTAAGTGTGAGTCGAAGAACAGATATTCCGGCACTCTATAGTCAATGGTTTATGAACAGAATACAAGATGGATATGTGCTCGTTAGAAATCCTATGAATATATATCAAGTAAGTAAAGTGATAATTAACCCAGAAGTTATTGACTGTATTGTTTTTTGGACAAAAAATCCAATTCCGATGCTTCCATATTTAGATTTGCTCAAAGAATATCGATATTATTTTCAGTTTACCTTGACATCATATGATCGGAGCATTGAAAAAGGGGTGCCGCCGAAAAATCAACTCATTGAAAGTTTTCAAAAAATATCAAAAATGATTGGGAGTAGTCGCCTTATTTGGAGATATGATCCTATAATTATCACGGATAAATTCTCTATAGAATACCACATTAAATATTTTGAGGTTTTATGCTCTAAGCTTAGCCAATATACGGAAAAATGTATCATTAGCTTTATGGATATTTATACAAAAACAAAGAGAAATATGAAAGAGGTTGCTATTCAAACATTATCAGACGTTGAAAAGATTCACTTACTTCGTCAGCTCCATCAAATTGCAAGTAAATATGACATTGTGGTCGAAACGTGTTCTGAGAGTTTAGACCTATCAGCTGCAGGAATAAAGCCTAGCACGTGTATTGATCATCAGCTAATTTCAAAAGTTTTTAATATTGACATGGATGTGAAAAAAGATACAAATCAACGTGAGCAGTGTAGATGCGCAGCGAGTATCGATATTGGAGAATATAATACATGTAGTAATCAGTGTGTATACTGTTACGCAAACTTTTCTTCTGAAGTTGTGAAAAGGAATATGAAAAAACATATTCCAACATCACCATATCTTATTGGAAATGGGGAAGAAAAAGATATCATCACAGATAGAAAGATGTATTCATTAATTAACAATCAACTATAATTGGATGTAGGAGCGATGTATGAGAATAACGACGTTACTAGAAAATAGAAGCATTTCAAAAGAATACAAATGTAAGCACGGATTATCATTGCATATAGAAACACCAAATCACAAGATTTTATTTGACACTGGAGCAGATGAGTCTTTCATTCAGAATGCAGAAAAGCTTGGAATTAAACTTGAAGATGTTGACATTGTAATCATCTCACACGGACACAGTGATCATGGTGGTGGACTTGAAGCTTTTTTGAATTTGAATAAAAAAGCAAAAATATACATTGGAAAAGGTGCTTTTAATAAGCATATCATTAAGCTACTTGGCCTTTTCAAATATAATATTGGATTAAAGAAAAGTCTTCTCAACAGTGACCGGTTTATATTTGTAGATAAAGTGCAAAAAATTGACGATGAATTAATGCTAATTGGGGATATTCAAGGCGAGAAGTTAGTCCCCCAAGGCAATGATATGTTATTGAAAGTCAACCAGGCTGGAGCCCTTGAAAAAGATGATTTTAATCATGAGATAAGCTTGGTGATTAGTGAAAATAATCATTCTATTTTATTTTGCGGCTGTGCACATAAAGGTATCGTAAATATCATCGAGAAAACTAAAGAAATTATTGATAAAGACGTGTATACTGTAATTGGAGGGTTTCATTTGATGGATTTGAAGATAAAAAGTCCTACATCTCAAGAATTTTTAAATCAGCTCGCGAATATTCTTGCCCAAAATAATACATATAAGTATTATACTTGCCACTGTACAGGAGAACCGGCGTATAATTATTTGCGGCAAAAGATGATGAATTTAGATGAATTAAAAACTGGAAAAATTATTGAAATATAGGCTTTAGATGGAGGTAACGATGAAAGTATTGGTACTTGGTGCAAGCGGAGCCACAGGTAAAGAAACGGTAATGCAACTGCTAAAAAAAGGTATAGCAACCCGTGTTCTTATTAGAGAAAGTTCTAAACTTCCTGATGAGATCTCAAATAATCCGTTGACTGAAATAAGAAAAGGAAATGTTCATGAGCTCACTGATTCTGACTTAAAGACCCTCATACATAATTGTGATACAATTATATCATGTTTAGGACATAATCTTACTTTAAAAGGCCTGTTTGGCCAACCACACTATTTAGTTTACGATACAGTGCGAAATATATGTGAAACAATTCAAAAAAATGAGAATGAAACAGTGAAGCTAATTCTTATGAATACAACGGGGTATACAAACAAGTTATTGAGTGAGAAGCGTTCAATTATTGAAAAAGTGATCAATGGACTATTGATGATCTGCTTGCCACCACATCGAGATAATATGAAGGCAGCTGATTACTTAGTCAATAAGATTGGAAGAGGTGATGTAAATATTGAATGGGTTTCAGTGAGACCGGACTCATTAATTGATAGTAATTCAGTAAGTGCCTATGAAATCCATGAGTCAACTATACGAAGCCCAATATTAAATGCAGGCAAAACAAGTCGGATTAATGTCGGTCATTTTATGGCAGAGCTTGCGACAGATGAAGTTCTGTGGAAAAAATGGGTGTATCAAACACCGGTAATTTATAATAAAGAAGGAGGAAAAATATGAAAAATTTTCTTTCAGCTTTTTTTATGAGCATGTTTGTTTTATTTATGTTTTTGTTTTTTGGTGGAGGGCTTGTTTTTCAGAGTGTCTATGGAATTCTAATGTTTTCATCGCTGATATTTGCTGCCTTTATCACGGGATTCATGAGCCAAGAAGCAAAAATTTCAGAACTCGAAAAGAGAGTTAAGGCTTTAGAAAATCAGGAAGGTGAATTCGATTAAACACACTTGTTCATAGGAGGGATTAGGATGAAAGAGATAGCAGTAAATATCGCAAAAAAATATTACTCAATAGAACCTACATCAATCTCTAGCCTTGGCGCTGGATTCTATGGATGTGTCTTTTTAGTGGAACTTAAAAAACCACCCTATAAAATTGTTGTAAAGATATACTTCAAGAATGAACTAGCACAAAAAGAAAAACAACAAATAGAGGTTTTGTCAAAGTACACATTAATTCCAATGCCGAAAATCTATTATATTCATATACATGATCGTTCAATTCCCAATGATGTTTTAGTTATGGAATATATCGATGGCGTTAATGCAGGAATGCAAACAAAAATAAATGAAAAATATGTGGATAAAATGGGCAATCAAATTATTGATAATTTACTTGCATATCATTCGATTGTCAATAAAGAAGGTTTTGGTGAATTAAACGCAGACACTTTTTTTAAAGACTGGAGAGATTACTACAAGATTCAGGTTACGAATATTCATCAAAAAGCATATGTAATGTATGAGGATGGAAGAATAAGCGAAAAAACCTATGACATCATCGATGAAGTATATAGAAAATATGACAAGATATTTTACTTACCTATTACAGAAGCCTGCTTAATCCATGGAGATTACAATATGTGGAATATCATGTTAAATAAGAACTTGACGGATGTTATTGCTGTCATTGATCCTTATAACTGTCAGTGGGCAGATGCGGAATTTGATTTATATCAATTAAACAATGCAAATGGAAAAGACTTTTCCTTGCTTGAGCGATATGCTGAAAGAAAACAACTTAGCGAAAACTTTGATATTAAAAACAGTGTTTATGAACTATTTACAGAAGTTAATCATTTTTATGATGCAAATGTGGATCCAATACATTCAAATATTCCGGCCCAAGCGCTGTCCTTAAAGGAGAAAATCTAATATGCGATTAGTCATCAGTGATCTAAGTCACGAACAAGTTCATATATTACTACCTACATTAGCAAAAGGTGATGTAATAATAACACACGATGATGCCATTAACCATTGCATTGGGTGCTTTGGATGTTGGGTAAAAACACCAGCGACCTGTGTGATACGTGATGCATATGGTGATATGGGAAAACTATTCTCTCAGAGTGATGAAGTGCTTCTTATCAGTCAATGCACTTACGGCGGATTTAGCCCCTTTGTTAAAAATGTTTTAGACCGAAGTATCTCCTATGTCCATCCATATTTTGTTATTAAAAATGGGGAGATGCATCATCGTAGACGGTATAACCATTCATTCAACTTACGTGTGTGGTTTTATGGGGACTTAATTACAGAAGATGAAAAGATAACAGCAGAAAAATTAGTAAAGGCAAATGCAATCAACTTAGACGGTCACGTGGATGAAGTGAAGTTTTTATCAGGAATAGATGCATTGGAGGGACACATATTATGAAAATAGGACTCATTAATGGAAGTCCAAAGGGCAAAGAAAGTGCTTCAGAATCTGTCTTAAAAGCAATAAAAGATTTATTACTTCAAGAGAATGTTGTGGTTTCAGAATATCATTTTTCCAAGTCTCAATTGAATATAGAAAATATAGAACAATTTATGGACAATGAATGTTTTGTTTTTGCCTTTCCATTATACGTCGATGGAATTCCGTCCCATTTATTACACTGCTTATTACAATTAGAAACCCTTGCAAAAGCCCAGCCACAAAAAGAAATATATGTGTATGCATTAGTAAACTGTGGGTTTTATGAAGGGCATCAAAATGCTTTAGCCATTGAAATGATGAAAAATTGGACAGTAAAAGCCGGGCTTATTTGGGGACAAGGAATCGGGGTTGGCGCAGGTGGAATGTTAACTATGTTAAAATCGGTTCCATTAGGCCAAGGACCAATGAAAAGCTTAGGGAAAGCACTAACCCAATTTATAGATACAATAGTTAACAAAGCTTCCCAAGACTCTATCTACGTAACGGCCAATTTCCCGAGACTATTATATAAATTCGGTGGAGAAATGGGTTGGAGAAAATCGGCAAAGGCCAATGGATTAAAACGAAAAGATTTATTTAGAAGAACATAGGAGACAAATATGAGTGAAAAAGATATTATTTTAAAGACGACCGAGCCAATAACAACTAAAAGAATTAAAGAAGATTTAATAAAACTAGGAATAAATTCAGGAGATACTATCTTAGTGCATTCATCATTATCTAATATAGGATGGTTATGTGGTGGAGCACAAGCGGTGATTAGTTCCTTACTTGAAGTCATAGGTGATTTGGGAACGCTTATAATGCCGGCCCATAGCGGTGAATGGAGTAATCCAGAAGATTGGGAAAACCCACCAGTTCCAAAGGAATGGATACCTATTATACAAGAAAATATGCCGGCTTTTCATCCTGACTTGACGCCAACAAGAGGTATGGGACGTATTGCAGAGTTGTTTAGAACATTCCCCAATACATTAAGGTCAAATCATCCGCAAGTGTCTTTTTCAGCAAAGGGAAGATTAGCAAAAGAAGTCGTTAAAGAACATTTGCTAACACCTCAGTTTGGAATGACCTCGTCGCCTCTTGGGAAAATGTATAATCTAGAGACAAAGATTTTGCTGCTTGGTGTTGGATATGATTCATGTACAAGTTTTCATCTTGCGGAAACACAACTAGAAGACATGCCCAAGAAACGTTTGGGAACCGCTATGATTGAGAATGGAACTAGAGTATGGAAATGGTTTGAAGATTATGAATATGATGCGGATGATTTTGATAAACTTGGGAAGGCTTTTGAAGATAAATATTTCGTTCAAAAAGGGACAGTGGGTAATGCTCAGTGTAAATTATTTGATATGCGTGAAGGTGTCGATTTTGCCAAGCTGTGGTTAGAAAAAAATCGATTTTCAAAATAAATTCATAGAGAGGGGTATATCTTTGGCAAGAAAATTATTTTGTGAACTGAATCCATTAACATATAAGATTTCGGTTGCTAAAGGAACTTTTTTAAGAAAAATCATATGGCTAAAAAATAAAGATAGCTATGTTAAAGAATTTTCAGAGAAAAAGTTAGACTATAAAATATATGAACATAAATCTTTGATCAGAAGAAAATTAGGAAATGTGGATATGCATCTTCAAAATAATAAGGCGACTAATTTGAGTCTAGCGGCACCAAAAATTAATGGTGTTATTATTTGGCCCAATGAAGTTTTTTCGTTTTGGAAGCTTGTTGGAAATTGTGATCGAAAAAAAGGATATCAAGAAGGCTTAGTGATTAAATCAGGTCAAGTGAGTCAAGGTATTGGAGGCGGTATGTGCCAATTAACCAACCTCATCCATTGGATGGTTTTACATAGTCCACTGACGATTATTGAGCATCATCATCACAATCAAATCGATATGTTCCCGGATTATGGAAGACAAGTTCCATTTGGAAGTGGAACGTCCGTCATGTACAACTATTTAGACTATCAATTTGTGAATAGAACAAATCAAACTTTCCAGCTTATTACATATACGACAAACACGCATTTGTGTGGAGAATTAAGAAGCGATCAAGATTTAGACTATGCATACCATGTTATTGAAGAAAAAAGTTGTTTTGTAAAAGAAAAGGACGGATATTATAGAAACAATGAGATCTATCAACAAAAAATTGATAAAGCAAGCGGAAATCAAGTAGCCAAGACACTAATAGTAAAAAACCATGCTAAGGTTTTATATGATTCGTCCTTTATTCCCAAGAAAATTTATCGCTTAACAGCGTTTTCAGATATTAAAATTGGTGGTAATCTAGCAGGGGTTGTATTAGACTCGGATGAACTAGCCGAGGCTGACATGTTGAAGATAGCCAAAGAAGTTGGCTATAGTGAAACGGCTTTTGTCATGCAATCAAAAAAGGCGGATTACAAGATTCGATTTTTCACACCGACAGATGAAGTGAACTTATGTGGACATGCAACTGTGGCCACATTTAATTTATTGCGAGATTTAAAATTAATATCTATAGGTTCATATACACAAGAAACAAAAGCAGGTATTTTAAAGGTCATCGTAGGTGAAGATCATGTATATATGGAACAAACGCAACCAAGCTATTATGACATAATAGAAGCGGAAGAGCTGATTCCTTGTTTTGAAAATTTGAATGTCCATAATATGACAAGGTTGCCGATTCAAATTGTATCGACAGGAAATAAGGATATAATATTGCCAATGAATAGCTTGAGCGACCTATTACACTTAAGTCCAAACCATGAAAAGATCCAGGCTTTAAGTGAAAAATATGATGTTGTTGGTATTCATGCCTTTTGCTTTGAAACGATTAGCGGATGCCATGCACATACAAGAAATTTTGCGCCTCGATACGGTATTAATGAAGAGTCAGCAACAGGAACATCAAATGGAGCGCTTGCTTGTTATTTAATGAAGTACGGACATGATGTTAGTGATGAGTTTACTATTGAACAAGGTTATTCAATGGATCGGCCATCGAAGATTCGGGTAAAAATAAAAGGGACCCAAAAATGCATTGATGAAGTCTATGTCGGTGGAAGTGCAATTCGAATTAAATAAAAGTATGTTTGGAGTGATATAAGTGAAATGGGTTAGGAATTCAAAAACGGCAGTCATTGTGTTACATGAAATCTATGGTGTTAATCAATTTATAAAAAAATGTGGAGAAGAATTACACAAAGAAGGCCTTGATATATATTGCCCGGATTTGTTAGAGGGAAAACAATTTTCATATGCAGAATCAGAGGAGGCCTATCAATATTTTAAAAACATCATTGGTTTTCAAGATGCAAGTAAAAAAACAATGGATTTAATCATAGAGATAAAGAAAAAATATGACACAATAATCCTCCTTGGATATAGTATTGGAGCGACTATTGCCTGGTTGTGTAATCAAACAAAAGTGTGTAATGGTATCATTTGTTATTATGGTTCACGAATTCGTGATTATGTAGATGTTGAACCATCATGTCCAAATATTTTGTTTTTTTGCAGCGAATGAAAGCAGTTTTAATACGTTAGAACTGATCGAAACGCTACAAAGCCAAAAAAATATAAGAATATTAAAAAGTTTTGATGCACATCATGGATTTGCAGATCCAAATAATAATGCATTTAATAGTGATTATGCGCAACAATGTTGGAATACGGTAGTTAAATTTATTCAAGATATAAAGGAGAAATCACATGAGCTATAAATACATTTTATTTGACTTAGATGGGACATTAACTGATCCAAAGATTGGAATCACAAAATCTGTTGCATATTCATTAAGAAAGTTAAAAAATATCGAAGTAGAGCTAGATCAACTAACAAAGTTTATCGGTCCGCCCTTAAAAGATTCATATATAGACTTTTATGGCTTTTCTGAAAGTGAAGCAGAGATAGCAATACAAACTTATCGCGAATACTTTAAAGATACAGGAATTTATGAAAATGAAGTTTATAGTGGAATGGAGGATTTACTTGAAGCATTAAAAGATAAGCAATATATTCTTGGTGTAGCAACATCCAAGCCAACTGTGTTTGCAGAAATTATTATTAAACACTTTGATTTAGAACGGTATTTTTCGTGTGTTGTAGGTAGTAATTTAGACGGAACAAGAACAGATAAAGCAGAAGTTATCGCAGAAGCGTTGACACAATTATCGATAGATGAAAAAGAAAACGTTGTTATGATTGGAGATCGAAAACATGATATTCTCGGAGCTAAGAAAATGGAAATAGATTCTATCGGAGTGACTTATGGGTACGGTTCCAATGAAGAACTTGAAGATGCAGGCGCTGATTATATTATCGAAAACATTGATGGATTGAAGAAAATACTGGAAATAGAGTAATTTCTTCATTTAAAAAATGGACAAATTACTCTGTTTGAGGATTTTACAGAAATCTAAAATCCGAGTTTTTCCATAGATGCTTCGATAGAACTATAAGCATTAAGTTCATGAAGTAACTCTTTGGGTAAATGTTTGAAGCCATCTCTTGCACCGTAGAGCATGCCTAGGACCATTCCTCTAGCAGCACTATCTCCACCTGCATAAGCATTTTTAATGAGTGCAGATTGAAAATCCGTTTCGTTAAATACGATAGTAAGTACAGCCGGTAAAGCAAATGGGGAAGGACAGCTTTGCCCGATTTCTTTTATTCGAGTCACAACATCTTTCGTATTTGATAAAGCATCACTATAGGCTTTTGCAATAAATGGGTCCATATCCTTATGCATAAGTAAACTTTTTTCAATCGACTCGCCAGCAATGATTTCTTTAAGTACACGAATAAAAAATTGTGCAATACTAAGAAGTTGTGGATCCGTGTGTGTTAATTGAATTTGATTGAGTATAGTTTCCTCATCAATGTCATCTAGGGCAAATAAAGGAGCACTCCGTGCAAATCCACCAAGTTCATTGCTGTCAGAACCTTTATTACTATTTTCTAATAGTTGCATCGATTCTTTAGTCGCATGGTCAATGTATATTGTATCTTTAGCAACAAAGTCAAGCCATTCTTTTTTGAAGACTGCTAGATTAAATTCTTTATGCTCAGCAATGGAGTTTAATAAAAGTAAAGATTGGTCGCCATAGTGTGTAAAATCGCCGGCCTTCTTGTTAGGATGATAGTCGGTATGATTTGGTTCTGTATAACTTGTAATAGGTGCGTAATGTTCTTGTATTTTATCTGTGTCGTATATCCAGTGAGGTCCTAACGCCATAGCGTCTCCAATGAATGATGCAAAAATTAAACCTTTAATTTTCTCTTTGTTCATTTAAATACCTCCTTAGCAATTGATAATAGTTATTATTATTATAACATAAAAGGATTGAGAGTTTCTACAAGATATGATAAACTTTCCTATAGCAAGAACCAAAAAAACACATGCGCAATATAGAAAGTAGTCGGAATTACATGAAATATATGAAACGAGCAATGCCAGTAGCAGCAATTATAGTCTTTTTGATAGCGTTTATGTTTGTTCTTGATAACTATATGGTTATTAAGGTAGATGAATCCACAAGCATTCAATTCATTCGAATAAAGGATGGAATGAAATTAACATTAGGGCCTGGTGGTATTAATGAAATAGAAAGTATTGAGTCCTTTGAATTGTATGACAATATCATAATGCAAGTGCTTGATCGCTCAGAAGATCAATTAATTACTGCTTCAGATTGGATTGGCCCCATGATGATTAGTGCATTGGAAAATTCGAATGGGAATGTAGAAGAGATGTTTACTGGGGGCTGGCATGGAAGCAATGGCGATCATACCGGGAATCCGACAGCAAAATCTATCCGAATGACATTGCTGGTAGCTGAAAATCCGATACACAAGAAAGGTTATTTTTTAGCAAAGCAGTTGACTTTAGAGGTGACCAATCAGATTATGGCCTATAATACGGATGAACGTTATGTTATAGAAGAGAAGGTGACCTACACAATTAATCCAGATAAAAAAATCGATATTTCCGTTGAATTAATTGCAATGGAAAATGTTCGTATTGATCGGTATTATGGAATGCAATTAATTTTGCCGGATAAGTTTAATATTATTTCGTATTTGAGAAATGGGGATTTATTGCATCAGTTTAATCATTTAGAAAATCCATATAATGCTTCTTATACACCGGTTGATGACATTATTATAGAAGATATAGCAAGTGAGCATCGAATACTTGCGTCCATAAACCTAGAAAGTGACATCAATAATTTTGCGCATAAAGCAGAAGAACATCCTTATGCGTTTACAACAGATGATCGAAAATCCTATTTTAATTTAGTAAATGGGAAACCACTCTACCTGAAAAAAGGTGAGAGCTATCAATGGAATGGAACGTATCGATTTGAATAAGGAAGATAGGAGGCGACATGATACGGGCATTTAAAGGCAAATATATTCGTTTTGAAGACGAAGGGAAAAAAAGAAAAGACCATCTATTAATCGTTGAGATTCTAAACAGGAAAATGGATTTGATTCAAGTGATTGTGTGTAACGAAACGGAGCTCCTATTAGCCATGGTGGTTGAGAATGTCACTGAAATCAGTGGATATCATCGATATCAGCCAAAGTCAGATACCGTATCACCTTTTGGAATAGGTGGACTGAGTAAGTTGCGAACCGATCATAAAGAAGGAATGCTTGAAGGTATAGCGGCACAAAGCCGATTTGATTACAATCAATTAGCCATTAATTTTGGAAAAGGCTTATTAAAAACAGATGAAATGTTTGTTCAATTTGTGGATGAATAATGACAACGGAGGCGACAGCAATGAAACAATTAGTTCGATTAGTAAAATATGCAAGACCTTATTGGTCACTTATGATCATCACCATGGTCAGTTTGATTGGCATTACAGCAATGAATTTAATTGGTCCATGGTTAATTCGTGATTTGACACAGACCTTACTCGATGAACCCTTGGTAGATGCACTTGAACAAGTGAAAAAGTTAGCACTTATTTTAGGGGGTGTATATGTGTTAAGGGCTTTATTTACATACTTATACCGGTATTTAAGTCACAAGGCGGCATGGAATTTCGTCGCAGATATGCGAACCATGGTATATAATCATTTGCAAAAATTATCTTTACGATATTATCATGATAAACAAACCGGCCAACTGATGTCGAGAACAACCAATGATACGGCGACCTTTGAAGTCTTGATTGCTCACGCTGTGCCGGATTTAATAACCAATGTTTTGATTCTCGTCGGTGTTGCGATTATTCTCTTTATTATTCATCCCACACTAGCATTGCTTACCATGATACCGGTTCCTTTTTTGGCATATGGTGGTTCGGTTTTTACAAAACGTGTTCTCCCGCATTTTAAGTCAGCACAGTCAACGCTGGCAGAATTAAATGCCGTCCTCCAAGATAATATTTCGGGAATGAAAGAGATTCAAGCTTTTAACCAACAACGTAAAGAAAAGAAAAAAGTCGAATTGGGCGCAAAACGTTATGCAGAAGCTATTTTACATGCCTTGAATTTATCAGCGATTTTTCATCCATTAGTAGAGATGATTGCTTCCTTCGGAACGGTTATTGTCGTCGGTTTTGGAGGGTGGTTAGCCCTAGAAGGGCGCTTGAGCGTGGCAGATATTATTGGGTTTCTTATGTACTTGAGCTTATTCTATCAACCCATTGCGACCCTTGCACGAGTGACAGAAGATTTACAACAGGCCATTGCAGGAGCGGAGCGAGTCTTTGAAGTCTTAGATACAGACCCGGATATTGTCGACGCAAAAGATGCAGTTGACCTAGCAGAAGTAAAAGGAAAAATCTCTTTCGATCAGGTTTCATTTCATTATATCCAAGGCAATGATGTTCTGAAAAACATCTCCTTTGAAGTGAATCCGGGTGAAATGGTAGCGCTTGTGGGCCCCACAGGTGTAGGAAAGACAACTTTAATCAGTTTGCTGGCACGATTTTATGATCCTGTTGAAGGGCGAATTTTAATTGATGGTCAAGATTTGAAAAATGTGACAATGGCATCCTTACGTAATAATATTAGTATTGTATTACAGGATATATTTCTATTTAATGGTAGTATAGCAGAAAACATAGCCTATGGAGCAAAAGATGCAACAATGGAAGACATCATTCGAGCGGCCAAAGTAGCTAGGGCCCATGAGTTTATTGATGTGTTACCGGAAGGGTATGATACATATATTGGTGAACGTGGGGTAAAGTTGTCTGGAGGTCAAAAACAACGACTGTCCATTGCAAGAGCAGTTCTTCGTGATACGAAGATTCTTGTTTTTGATGAAGCAACAGCCTCAGTTGATGTAGAGACAGAACGTTTGATTCAAGAAGCCATTCAAACACTTGCGGAGACTCGAACCATTGTTGTCATTGCACATCGCTTGTCGACGGTGAAAAATTCAGATAAGATTATTGTATTAAAAGAAGGAGAAATCGTGGAAGCAGGAACACATCAAGAATTACTAATGCATAATGGACTGTATCAACACTTATGTGAAGTGCAGCTGAGAAATTAATCTAAAAAAAGCGCTTAGGTCATTATCAACCTAAACGCTTTTACTCTTTTATAGTTATATATCGAAATTACGAACGAGATCTTCGTAAGTGTCACGGCGACGAACGAGACGATCATTCCCTTGTGAATCAATAAGTACTTCAGCTGGACGTAATCGATTGTTATAGTTAGATGCCATACAATAACCATAAGCTCCTGAATCAAGGACTCCGATAATATCTTTTTCCATAATTTGTGGAAGGAGACGGTCCTGAGCTAGTATATCACCACTTTCACAAATGTTTCCGACAAGCGTAACAGGATGTGAATTTTTTGAAGGAATATTATCTTTACGATAAACTTCAATATCATGATGACTATCGTACATAACCGGACGCTTGAGTACATTAAAACCAATATCAGTACCAACATAAGTAATACCATAGTTTTCTTTAATCGAGTGAACCTCACCTAAAAGAACACCACATTCAGCAGAAATATATCGACCCGGCTCGATTTTAAAAGTAACTTCTTTGCCATATTCTTCAGCGAATTGGTGAAGAACTTTGTCAAGTTCTTTTCCTAAATGTTGAAGGTCAAGACGTGGTTCTGAAGATAATTTTTTATAAGGGATACCAAAACCACCACCCATATCGATAAACTCAAGATCATCGAAATTCTTCGCAATGGAAAGAATGGATTGAGCGCCTTCAATATATTTATCGCCGTCCATGAACAGAGATCCGATGTGTTGATTAATTCCGATGAGATTAAGGTTGTAGGTTTTTAGTATATCCTTAACGACAGGAATATCTTCAATAGCCACACCAAATTTGGTTTTTTTGCCACCGGTAACAACCTTTTCGTGGTGACCGGCACCAACACCTGGGTTGAATCGAATACATATTTTGCCGCCGGTGTTTAATTTACCGTACATCTCAAGTTGAGATAAGGAATCAACGCTAATGGTAATATCTCGGTCAATAGCAAATTGCATCTCTTCAGCTGAGACATTATTACTAATGTAGAGAATGTCTTCTGGTTTAAAGCCGGCAAGCTCTTCGACGTAGATTTCACCTGGGCTCATTGCATCAGCGTTTAATCCTTCTTCTTTAGCTATTTTAAGTAAGCTTAGGTTTCCATTAGCTTTAACGGAATAGTTTACAGAAAAATTTTTGTATGTTACAAGATTTTTTAATTCACGACATCGTTGGCGAAAAATCGTTTCGTTATAAACATATAGTGGTGAACCATATTTTTCTACGAGTTTAATGGGATCTGTATTTCCATAAAAATTATTTTTTTCAGTAACTGCATTGTTAAGTCCTAACATGTTATTGTCTCCTTTCGGTAATAAGGGTTATTTCATCAATAATTGATTCTCGAATAATGTGTACTAAAGTCTCATTTTTTGAGTAAAGACATTGGTTAAGGGTTCCTGCTAATATTTCTTTTGTATCGGCAATAACTTTTATTGAAGCTATGCGATCTGAATGATAATAGGTATGTTCGCCGCAGGAAATATCCCGTGATGACAGGATAACGACTTTTAATTTTTTCTCACAAGCAATGATAAGTTCTTCTTCAATTTGATCTAAAATATGATAATCTATAGATAGATATATACGTGCCTTTGCCTGTAAAATCATATTTTTAAGTCGATCGAGAATTGCGTTTTCGCCGACAACTGTCAGATATGGTTCTGATGTAAGGGGCTGCGTTGTTAAGCGTTCTTCAATGATGGATATCATATTTGAAAAATCGCGTTTTGCATTTGCAATTAAATCTTCTTTAGAAATGGCAACATAGTGTACCGGATTACCATCAATAGTATATGCAAAGCCTTTATCAACTAAATTGGATAGAGAAGCATATGCATTCGAACGGGATATTCCGCTAATTTTAGCTGCTTCATATCCGGTCATGCTTTGCGATTGACAAAGATTGATATAAAGAACTGCTTCTTGTTGAGTTAAGCCTAGTTTTTTTAAGGCTTCCTGTAGAGTCATAGAATAACCTCGCTTCCAAATAAAAACACATATCCAAAGATAGTGTTTCCTCTTAGTACCACTATACAGATAAAGAAAGGTTTTGTCAATACCAAAATTGTGCTATAATTGGAATGTTAGATTGTAAATTAAGGAGTAAATCATGGATATATTTGATATGATACAAAATAAAACTTTAGAAAAAGATGCACCATTAGCTGCACGAATTCGTCCCAAAAAGTTAGACGAAGTGGTCGGCCAAGAACATATATTAGGAAAAGATAAATTGCTGTATCGTGCGATTAAAGCAGATAAGTTAGGTTCACTTATTTTATATGGTCCACCGGGGACAGGAAAAACAACCTTGGCCAAAGTGATTGCGAATACAACAAAATCACATTTTATTCAGTTAAACGCAACCATTGCGGGGAAAAAAGATATTCAGCAAGTTGTTGAAGAAGCAAAGGATAATTTGTCATTAACCACGAAGAAAACAATTTTATTTATTGATGAAATCCACCGCTTTAATAAAGCGCAACAAGATGCCTTGTTACCTCATGTTGAAGACGGAACCCTTACACTGATTGGGGCCACAACGGAGAATCCTTATTTTGAAGTAAATAGTGCTTTGGTATCGCGATCGCGTATCTTTGAGTTAAAACCTTTAAACGCAGAAAATATTAAAACCCTAATTTACCGTAGTATTCAAGAAGATATACGACTCAAGGAGTTAAAGATTCATATTGAAGAAGATGCCGTCAATTTTTTGGCAGATATTTCAAGTGGGGATGCCCGAGCGGCTTTAAATGCAATTGAGTTGGCTAGTTTAACGACGGAAGCAGACGAGGAAGGTATTATACACATGACCTTAGCAGTTGTTGAAGAATGTATTCAAAAACGTGCAATTGGTTATGATAAAAAAGGTGACAATCACTATGATACGATTTCTGCATTTATAAAAAGTATGCGTGGATCAGATCCGGATGCAGCCGTATATTATTTGGCACGAATGATTTATGCAGGGGAAGACCCTAAGTTTATTGCAAGGCGAATTGTTATTTGTGCTGCAGAAGATGTGGGAAACGCAGATCCGCAAGCTCTTATATTAGCCAATTCGGCGGCTTCGGCAATTAATTTTATCGGAATGCCGGAAGGACAAATTATATTGTGTCAAGCAGCAGCATACGTAGCGACTGCGCCAAAGTCCAATGCAGCAGTTAATGGGATTTTTTCCGCCTTATCCGATGTGAAGACATATGGTATAAAAACGATTCCACCTCATCTTCAAGATGCCCATTATAGTAGTGCAGGTGAGTTGGGACATGGTATTGGATATAAATATGCCCATGATTATAAAAATCATTATGTGCGACAACAGTTTTTGCCGGATGAACTTCTGGGCAATACATATTATGAACCATCACATCATGGATATGAGAAAAAAATCCGAGAATGGATGGAATTCATAAAAAAAGAAGCTGAGAATTAATCTTCATTTTCATCATTGCCCCAAAAACCTGTTCGTCGTTGTAGTATAATAAGAAAATATGTTATAATACTGAAAAACGTTGTATAGGCAAATAAGTGCAAGGCACGTTCAAATTGGCCGAAGAAAAAGGCGCCAAAAGAGAGTAAGTAAAGTACAATTAGAAAAGCTAATAATAAATAGATAAATCCTTTGCGTAATTTTTGTTTGTTCATGAACAACCTCCGTTCGTATAATTCTTCTATGATATTAACGTATTTTTCATGAATATACAAGCTATAATAAGGATAAACACCGGAGGAAATAATGAAAAAAACAATAGTTTTGTTTGGAATCTTGCTGATGAGTAGTCTCATGATGAATGGATGCTCCCAAAAAGTATCGAAAGAATATTTGGACCTACTAGAGAAAAGTCAAACATTAATAGACGAAAATTCGAATTATATAGAAGCCGAAGAATTAATTGATCAAGCCATAGAAATGTATCCTGAGGCGCCGGAGGCTTATGTTCAAGCCGGATATATTCATCTGATTCGAGGTGAATATAATCAAGCCAATGATATGCTCAGCAAAAGTATCGAATATGAAGAAAATTTTCAAGATGAGGATAGTAAATATTTTGCCTATTTGAATATGGGCAACTTAAAGTATCAGCAACATCAATCCGAAAGTGGATTAGAATACTTATTAAAAGCCGTTGAGATTAATGATGAGGATCCGGCTGTTCATAATGCCTTAGGACTCGTTTATGTTGATATGGAGAAGTGGGAAGAAGCAATCGAAGCCTATGATAAATCATTAGAAATCGATGCGGGTTATTTTTATACGTATGCTAATGTGGCATCTTTATATCATAAACGTGGTGATTATGAGCGTGCAATTAATGAAATTAGTACAGCATTGGCATTAAATGATCAAATTCCCCATTTTTTTATTATTAAGGGTGATATTGAGATGTCAATGGATCAATTAGATACAAGCATTGAAACCTTTAGCGAAGCTATTATGCGTTGGAGCAGTTATCCTGATGCATACTACAAGCGGGGAGAGGCCTATTTGCTTCAAGGAAAATACCTCAAAGCAATTAATGATTTTGCTTATGCAAGAGATTCAGGAATCACTGAAGCAATTCTAGGCATGGGATATTCTTATCAAGGATTAGAGCAGTATGAAGATGCAATTGAGGCATTCGCCTTATATTTAGAATCCATAGAAAGAGTCGATCTTAGAGCAATGTATGAAATTGGTGTGAGTTATTACCAGTTAGAGGATTATACACAAGCTATTACCGCTTTTGATGAGTTATTGGAGTTTGAACCGGAAGATACAGAAGCACTTTTAATTAAAGCATATGCTCTTGAGAAGAGTGATGATTATGAAACTGCATATAAAATTTTGCAAGAGATTATAGCAATTAATTCTGAACATCAGGCAGCAAAAGAAGAAATAGCCTTTATTGAAGAAAACAATTTATTAAATGATTAGAAAAAGTATAGATGGAGGAAACATATGACAGATCAAGGCGTAAGTACTGAACAAGAATCAGAAAAAGTCATACTCGTTGCTGTTTGTGATAAAGGAAGCGTGGAAAAAGCAGAAGAATCTCTTGAAGAATTAGAAGAACTTGCAAAAACAGCAGGAGCCCTTACGGTGGATAAGATAATACAAAGTCGAGACAAGGTCCATCCGGCAACCTATGTGGGAAAAGGTAAGATTGAAGAAATAGCAGATCTTATATATATGCACAAAGCAACAGGAATTATAACGGATGACGAATTGTCACCCGCACAGATTAAGAATTTAGAAAAAGAGCTCGATACAAAGATTATGGATCGCTCTTTACTCATTTTAGATATTTTTGCAAAACATGCACATACGCGTGAAGGTATTCTTCAAGTTGAGTTAGCACAATTGAACTATCGTGTGTCAAGATTGATTGGTTTAGGACAAAGCTTATCAAGACTTGGAGGAGGAATTGGTACGCGTGGGCCTGGAGAGAAGAAACTTGAAACTGATCGTCGCCATATTCGTCGACGCGTCGAACAACTTCGTGCTGAACTTGGTGAAGTAAAAAAACATCAACAATTACTTCGTGAAAATCGCAAAAAACAGAATAAACCCATTGTTGCCATTGCCGGTTATACAAATGCAGGTAAATCCACACTGATGAACCAATTAACCGATGCACATGTACTTGAAGAAGATCAGCTTTTTGCAACACTTGATCCGACGACGCGTTTACTTGAGCTACCTGAAGGTAAAGAGATATTGCTTACAGATACTGTTGGCTTTATTCATAAACTTCCACACCATTTAATTGAAGCCTTTCATTCGACATTAGAAGAAGTGGCTTATGCCGATGTCATTCTTCATGTTGTTGATGGGTCCAACCCATCCTTCGAGAAGCATATGCGAGTTGTGTATGAAACCTTAGAAAAGTTAGACGCCTTAAAGGTTCCGATTATTACCTTGTTTAATAAAATGGACAAAACGATATGGAATACTGAGCAACTCCAAGATGAAAGAGCAGACAAGGCTTTCTATATTTCAGCAAAAACGGGGAAAGGCATTGATGATGTCATTACGTATTTGGAAGAAAAATTGCGTGACGGGATGCAGCACATTAAAGTCAAAATTCCATATGACCAGGCACAGTTGGTTCAAAACATTCGCACCTATGGGCAACTCATCGAAGAACGGTTTGATGCGGACGGTATATATATTGAAGCCTACTTAGAGGAAGCTTTAGTAAATAAATATGAACTCTGAATATAGGAAAAAACTAGCTTCTAGAATAAAAAATGTCGTTCTTCCCATAATTATCCTAGGAAGCTTGTTAGGAATTCTAAGTATATATACGAGTTATAAGGGATATAATACACTTTGCCCAATAAAATTAGTATCCGGCTTTCCGTGTCCTGGATGTGGTATGACGAGAGCCCACTTAGCTCTTTTAGATTTCAATCTATCTCAAGCTTTTTATTATCATCCTTTATTTGTTCTTCCTTCATTACTGGTTGCTATTTTTTTGTTTCAAGATATAAAGTGGATTTATCGTTTACATCATTCAAAGTGGTTTTATCCATTGCTTATTGTGATTATCTTGGGAGTCTATATATATAGAATGACCATACGTTTTCCTCTCATTGAACCATTAGATTACTTAGAGGATAATTTTTTACATGGAATATGGGACTATAGTCCTAAATAGCATAACACTATATATAGTGGTTAGTTCAAAAATTAAACACTGTATATAGTGTTTTTTTGTTGACGTAAGATAGGCAAGGTGGTATGATTATAGCAGTGAAATTTGAAAGGAGATCGATTATGTTTGAGGTATTAAAGCGAGATCAAAGTCTCGTGCGTTTTGAGATGGGGAAAATTAAGGAAGCCATTAAAAAAGCATTTGAGGCGACAGAAAAATTATATACAGAGGATATTCTGGACATACTCGTATTGAGGGTTACAGCAGATTTTCAAACAAAGATTAACAATAATATCGTTGCCATTGAAGATGTTCAAGATAGTGTAGAAAATGTTTTGGAACAAACAGGATATACAGATGTAGCTAAAGCATATATTCTCTATCGCAAACAACGAGAAAAAATGCGTAATATGAAGTCAACGATTTTAGATTACAAAGAAATAGTGAATAATTATGTAAATGAAGAAGATTGGCGTGTTAAGGAAAATTCAACGGTAACATATTCGGTTGGTGGACTCATTCTTCATAATTCCGGCGCCATTACCGCCAATTACTGGCTAAGCGAAGTTTATGATGAAGAGATTTCAAAAGCACATAAAAATTGTGATTTACATATTCATGATTTATCCATGTTAACTGGGTATTGCGCCGGATGGTCCTTGAAACAGTTAATTGAAGAGGGGCTTGGTGGTATTCCCGGTAAGATTACATCGGCTCCGGCATCTCATCTCTCTACATTATGTAACCAGATGGTGAATTTCCTAGGAATTATGCAAAATGAGTGGGCAGGAGCTCAAGCCTTTAGCTCCTTTGATACCTATTTAGCGCCTTTTGTTAAAGTGGATCATTTATCCTATAAAGAAGTAAAACAATGTATTCAAAGTTTCGTTTTTGGTGTTAATACACCCAGTCGCTGGGGAACGCAATCCCCATTTTCCAATATTACCTTGGATTGGAAAGTTCCTAGTGACTTAGCTAATCTAAAAGCCCTTGTCGGTGGAAAAGAATGTGATTTTTGCTATCGAGACTGTCAAGAAGAAATGGATATGATCAATAAAGCATTTATTGAAATCATGATTGAAGGCGATGCCAACGGACGAGGCTTTCAATACCCTATTCCGACATATTCCATCACCAGTGAATTTGATTGGGATGAGACGGAAAACAATCAATTGCTCTTTGAGATGACGGCAAAATACGGAACACCATATTTCTCAAATTATGTGAATAGTGATATGGAACCAAGCGATATTCGAAGCATGTGTTGTCGATTACGATTAGATCTTCGAGAGCTACGTAAAAAGCAAGGAGGTTTCTTTGGATCAGGCGAAAGTACGGGGTCTGTTGGAGTCGTTACAATCAACCTTCCTTCAATAGCCTATCAGTCCGAGAACGAGTCTGAATTTTATAATCGTTTAGGGCGAATGATGGATATTGCTGCTCGATCTTTACATATTAAACGCAAGGTTATTTCCAAACTTTTAAATGAAGGTTTATATCCATATACTAAACGTTATTTAGGAAAGTTTGACAATCATTTTTCAACAATCGGTTTATTAGGCATGAACGAGGCCGGATTGAATGCGTCATGGTTAAGGAAAGACTTAACACATCAAGAGGTTCAAGCTTTTTCTGTGGATGTCCTTGATTTTATGCGCAATCGTTTGTCAGATTATCAAGAAAAATATGGCGATTTATTTAACCTAGAAGCAACACCGGCAGAATCGACCAGCTATCGATTGGCAAAACACGACAAAAAACGTTTTGCTGGTATTGTTGCATCCGGTGATGACGAGACGCCATATTACACAAATAGTACCAATCTACCGGTAGACTTTACGACAGATATTTTTGATGCTTTAGAGATCCAAGATGAATTACAGACGAAATATACGTCAGGAACTGTTTTTCATGCATTTTTAGGTGAAAAGCTACCGGATTGGAAAGCAGCAGCTAAATTAGTAAAAACGATTGCTTCTAATTATCGTTTACCCTATTATACAATTTCTCCAACCTATTCTATTTGTAGAGAACATGGATATTTACAAGGAGAACAATACCAATGTCCTGACTGCGGTAAGGCAACAGAAGTGTATTCACGAATTACCGGATATTATCGTCCGGTACAACATTGGAATGAAGGTAAGACTCAAGAATTTAAAGAACGTACACCGTATTTAAGCGAAGAAAAAACAATGGTGACTTACCCTAACGTTTTATTGTTTACAACAAAAACTTGCCCAAATTGCCATGTGGCCAAGGAATATTTGAAAGATCATACATATAAAATAGTTGATGCTGAAGAAGAGAGTCAACTTGCAACAAAATATAATATTCGTACGGCTCCGACCTTGGTTATCCATGGAGAAGAAGATACAAATGACATTAAATATTTTACTGGATTATCAGAGATAAGAGCATATTTATACGAGTAGTACAATCTTGCTAAGGAGGTCATGATGAGTTACGCAGATGATATTTTTATAAAAATGTGTCAAGAGATTATTGAAGACGGTTATTCTTCAGAAGGCACCAAGGTACGACCGGTTTGGGATGATGGAGCTATGGCCCACACCGTCAAACGCTTTGGTCTTGTCAATCGATATGATTTGAGTCAAGAATTTCCGATTATGACGCTTAGACCAACAGCATTTAAAAGTTGCATTGATGAAATCCTTTGGATTTGGCAAAGGAAGTCAAATAATATACATGAATTAAAGAGTAAAATATGGGACGCATGGGCAGATGAATCCGGTAGCATAGGAAAAGCATATGGATACCAATTGGGTGTTAAACATCAATATAAAGAAGGACTTTTTGATCAAGTGGATCGTGTCTTATATGATTTGAAAAATGCACCTTACAGTCGTCGAATTATGACGAATATCTACGTGCATCAAGATTTACATGAGATGAATTTATATCCATGCGCATATAGCATGACATTTAATGTGACGGGCAAGAAACTCAATGCAATTTTAAATCAACGATCAAACGATGTGTTGGTTGCCAATAATTGGAATGTTGTCCAATATGCAATTTTAGTTCATATGATTGCTATGGTGAGTGATCTTGAAGTGGGCGAACTTGTTCATGTTATTGCAGATGCTCATATTTATGATCGACATATACCCATTGTAAAAGACATGATTCAACGACCAACCTATCTGGCACCGGAGTTTAGAATCAATCGAAAAGTAACGGATTTTTATGATTTTAAAGTCGAAGATTTTGAGTTGATTGATTATCAGAAAAATCCACAGATTAAAAGCATACCTGTAGCAACCTAAGGAGAGATGATGAATTTAATCGTAGCTTGTGATCAAGAATTTAGTATCGGTAAAGACGGAAAATTGTTGACGTATTTACCGGAAGATTTAAAACGATTTAAAAAAATAACCATGGGCAACATTATGATTATGGGTAGAAAAACAATTGACTCTCTTCCGGGAGGGCGGCTCTTGCCCAATCGAGAAACTTGGATTTTGACCCATGATCTTAAGTATAGCAAAGATGGAGCACATGTATTTCATTCTCTTAAAGAGATAAAAGAATATGTCGTGCACAATAGAATCGATACATCGACTATATTCGTATGTGGTGGCGCAGAAATTTATCAACTTTTTTTGCCCTATTGTACTAAAGCGTATATGACCATCATTAATCAAGATTTTGCTGGGGATATACATATACCCAATATCAATATATTGCCGGGGTGGTATTTAAGTTATCGCTCAGAAGAACAAAGATATAAAGATGTGTCATATCAGTATATGAATTATGAAAATAAAACTTATACACAGTTTACATTGTAGACGCACATAAATAGTTAGGCCTTTTCAATTTTTCAAACTCCTCTATAATAGTTCTTAAGCAGAATTATGAAAGGAGGAGTTTGTAATTAAAGGAAGTATTACCGTTTTTTTCAGTATAACCATTTTGTGTATTATTACGTGTTTGGCAACCATGTTAGAACTAACGCGAACACGAATTTTAGAAGTTGAATTAAGTTCCAATACAAATAATGCAGCGCATAGTGTATTAAGTCAATATGATCCGGTTTTGTTTCATGAATATGGTCTTCTTGCAGGGGAGCAAGGACGTCACATCGATGAGATTATTCAATCCAGTCTTGATATTAATTTTTTTCCATCCCAATATCCAAAAAATGAATATGTTATTGATTATTTTCTTTTTAATAATCAACATGAAAATGAATCCAAGATAATGGAACCAAGGTCTTTTGAATATTCCCTAGACTATGAAGCTTTTCTAGAGGCTGATTATGCCTATCCCAAAGAACAAATTCTTGAGTATATGTATCCCCGACAATTTTATCTGCTTGCAGAGCCATTTTTAGACAAATTAAATCTATTAAGTGAAACCTCAAAGTCATCCAAAATCATTGAAGAAAAATCAGAACTCGTTTCAGAACTCGAGGTCTTTAATTCTTATACAAAGGATTTGATGCGATATCTTGATGGGGTTATTATCGATTCCAAAGGTGTTTCGAAGATTCATTTTGAAGAGCCTTACATAAGAAAATTATCATTTGAGCAGGTTTCTTATCAATATTTTCCGGATGAATATGCGAAGGTGTATCAAAAAAATATTATTTTACTCCCACATGTTTTGGAAGATATAGATGAAGGAATTCGTCAGGTAAACCCTATACTTGACGATATAGTAACCTATGATATTTATGATGTGAATTGGGAAAATCCTGATCAAGCTAAGGATGAAGAGAGGATACCTGATTTATTAGATGAATTAGAAGATATTGAAAAGCGATTTATAACACCATCTTATGAAGCGCTTAGGGAAGTGAAAGATATCATTGGAACACATGAAAAGGCATTAGCAGTTATTGCTTCCTATAGTTCAATGAGTCAAGAATCCTTAGAAAAAATTAATGGATTTCAAGAACGACTTAAAAATGAAGAACAGATGATATCAGGATTAGCGGATAGCATGAATGAAGAGTTAGATGAAATTAAAGCAGAAGTAGATTTGAATTCTATGGAGTTTGAAGAGGTAAACAACTTGAATATCCTTCATGAACGGCTAACAACAAATCTTGAAGGATTAAAAGCGTGTGAAGATGATTTGGATCGTTTGATACACTATCTAGATAATTACATTATTCGCAAATACAATGCCTTAAAAGAAGAGGCAAATTTGTCCACGGATTTAATGAACTTTATTGACTTGTTTGTAAAATCAAAATTTGGTCATAGTCAAGAGACGCTTAAAGAGATCAATATAGATACACTTATAAGCAATATTCATCAACATATGCGTGGGTATACTACCGATGTTTTTCTTGATTATCAAGATATGAATATGGACGTGGAAAGTGAAGAAGAAGAAAAATACGAGAAACAAGTCAGTACCTTGAGCAATTTAGATCTTGTCAAAACATTGAATATACAAGGTGTTGAAGGTTTATATCCACACCTAGCTGTTGATCAAACGCTGTTGCCATCACACTTACTTTCTATAGATGCAGCATCGGATGGAATTCAAGATGCTACAAATGTATTGGATGACCTTAGCAAACTATCGCTACTTGCAAAAAATACCCATGAGAAAATTTTGTTTAATGAATATGTTGTTGGGATGTTTTCGTCCATTGCGTCTCAAGTTGATCCAAATGCAAAAAGTTTGAGTGGATTTGCCTTAAGTGATCATTTTTTAGAGTATGAAGTAGAGTATGTTTTAGGAGGTCAATTTAACGAGGTAAAAAATCTTGAACGTGTGTTAGCCATTATCTTTGGAATTCGAGTGCTTTGCAATGTTATTCATCTAACGATTGATCAAGTAAAGAGAGAGACAATTTTAAGCATTGCAAACACAATAGCCGGTTGGTGGACCGGAGGTGTTGGAGGAGTAATCCTAGCTGTTGTAATTGCTTTGTGTTGGGCCATGATGGAAGCAATGATTGATGTGTTCCTATTGACATCCGGAGAACGAGTTCCGTTTATTAAAACGTCATCAACGTGGTATAGTTCGCTTGATGGTAATTGGGAAGAATTTTTCAATGCATCCGTTCGACGTGCTCAAAATGAAATGTCGACCTATATTAAGGACACAGGTGAATTTACGAAAGATGCTGTAGATGACATACAAAAAGTTCTTGATGATTCTTTGCCAATAGGAAACGCATTAAAAAATTTAGACCGGACAAAAGTCGAAGAGTCAATGAAAAGTTCCCTCAATACCATTGCAGAAGAGATGAATGTTCAAATTGATGTTGCCAATCATTCCATTGATCAAACCATTGAAGAGCAATTGGATTTATATTTATCAAGGACTTTAGATGAAAGCACAAAAGAAGATATTACCTATGATGAAGAATTGGATACAGAGGTGATTGGACTTATTGAAGCCATGCAATCGAGCGTGGATTCATATGTACTTGATACGGACACAAATTTATCTGAGCTGGTTGGTATTCGAGAGACTGTGCTTGATGCTTACCAAACTCAAATCAATGAGCTAAAAGAAAAAACGGCACAAAAACACAAAGAAATCTATAGTAAAGCTGCAAATATGGCAAGTGAAGAGCTAAAAAGTTATATTGATGATAAAGTTAAAGAAGGGTGTGAGATAACAACAGATCTCTTGACAAAAAAAGCCGATGAAATAAAAAAAGATATGAAAGGGACGATGACCAAAGAGACAAAGAAAAAATTCGGCATAAAAAACCTTATTCCTAGTCTCAATTATAAAGATTATTTACGTTTATTATTACTTTTAGACCAACAAGATGAAACAGTGAAAATGGCAAGAGTGATGGATCTTATCCAGATGAATATTCAAAAAAAATATGATAATTATGAGAAGTCTTTTATGAACTACTATAGAGGTGTGCATATAGAAACGACGATAAAGGCACCGGTGAATAATCAGTTACCAGTGCATGAACGGTTAAAAAATAAGGTGTGGGAGTATCATGTTGAAGAAAGTGCAATGTATTGAAGGAAGTGTAAGTATTGAGTCAGCACTAATCATTCCGATGATAATGGGTGTGTTTATTTTTTTTATGAGCATGATGCAAGTCGTGTATACTCATGGAAAAGTTCAAATTGCTTTAAATGAAGTTTGTAAAGACCTTACATACGATAGCTATGTTTTTAGTGAATTGGGGGTTATCAAAGTAAATCAGGCTCTATATTCAAAAGGCTTAGAACAATCAATTTCAGTGGATGATTTATACGTACTCAAAGAACAGTTAGTTGAAGCCGTTCCAAAAGTGGCGTCAGATTTACGGGAGTTAAGATTTTCATCTTTGTCAGCAGAAGTTTCTATAGATAACATGAATAACATCATAGAAGAAAAATCGGACATCATGGATGTTATTGTGAGTCTACATGGGGTAATTACTGAATTATCCCAAAGTATTGGAACAGAGAGTGGGTATTTTATTAATACCATGTTGCTCCGTGTTTATGTCAATGAAAAGCTGGGTGAATATTTAAGTGACCTTGATGTAAATTATTCCTTGATGCATGTGTCCGGATTTTTAGAAGATCAAAGTGGGCAAATTATATTAAGCACGGAACATCACATTCCAATACTTTTTATGCGTCAAAAAATACATTTAAAAAATGGTGGGTATTTTCACTCGTTTACAGGGGTGGGAAAATTCAGTGAATCATACAATAAAATCATTCAAACAAGTCAATATGGAAAGGAAAAAGAAGAACAAACTTCAGAAGATGAGGATCAAGATGGATTTGCTAAAACGGTATATGTTACTGAGCATGGTTCAAAATATCATAAAAATCAGCAATGCTTTCATATAAAAGTGAATGTAAGCCGTGTCCGCTTAAGTAACGTAGCAGGAAAACGTCCGTGTGAGTATTGTGGTGATGGCATAGATGAATTGCCGGATAATACGTCTGCCTATACAACAAAAAATAGTCAGGTTTTTCATATCGATAAGCAATGCCATTCGATTTATCATCATATAACACAATTTTCAGAAAAGGAAGCGATTACTAAGGGATATAGTCCTTGCAAATCGTGTTCAAGAAAGTAGGTGAACAAATGCTGAAAAAGAATGAAGGAAGTATTTTAATTGAAACAGCCATTATTATGCAGTTATGTATTATGTGTGTCTTAGGGTTAATTGGAATGACGGTAAAATATCATTATTCAATCACGAATGATTTGTATTCGGATATCAACGGATATTATAGTTGTGATACCTTGCCTAAATCAGATCAAGTTGATCGAATAAAAAAAATACAACAGTTAAAGTTTATAGATGATATAACAGACCAAGTTTTAATCTCTAGTGTAATCAAACAAAAATATGAGAAAGGTTTAAAAAAGATCCAACTTATATTAGAATAGTATTAGAAAGAAATAAAACTTCGATATTATCCTTTACGCTCGATTTAAGTCATCGTATAATGAAACTATGATTAAATATATATCATACGATAAAATGTGAAGGAGGGTATCAAATGAACAAGATCAAAATAGAGGGACAATCCATTTTCGGATTTATTGTATTACTAGTCGGTTTAGTTATGTTATTAAACGGGCTTGACATTATTTCGGCGGACATAAGTATTGCTAAGTACTGGCCGATTATTTTGATTGTCTTAGGTGTGGTCAAGATTATCAATTATGATGAATCATCATTTTGGGGTGGAATCTTATTGATTATCGGAGTCTATTTCTTACTTTCAAATCTTGATGTGGCATGGGTCCAAAATATTCGTTTTACATCAGTTTTTTGGCCATTTGTGGTTATATTGATTGGATTATCCTTAGTTTTTCCTAAAAAAAGTCACTAGATATAGTTTGAGTAATTAAAAGGGGTGAGACTATGAAAGAATGGATCATACGCATATTAGAACCGGATTTTTATGAACCGATTGTAGAGTTTTTAGGTCCTTTTGGTTTTCTAGCTGGAATCCTATTGGCTATGATTGAGTCTTTTGTCCCACCTTTGCCTTTGGCAGCATTTGTAACAATAAATGTAATTATTTTTGGGTTTGTATTAGGATATGTTTTATCCTACGTAGGGACAGTAACAGGTTCATATTTAGTTTTTTTGTTACTTCAAAAATATGGCAGTAAATATATGCACAAATACATTGAAAAGCACCCAAAAGCACAATCATTATTTACGTGGATTCATGAAAAAGGTGTATTTCCCTTATTTTTATTATTGACATTCCCCTTTACACCTTCTGTTATTGTAGGCGGATTAGCTGCATTTGCAGAGATTCGACCCAAAGATTATCTTCTAGCTTTAATACCCGGAAAATTATTTATGGTTATGTCTCTAACAATTATTGGCGTAAATATACAGTCTTTTTTTGAAAAACCCATACGTTCAGTGGGATTTATCGTTCTCGTTTTATCGGTTTCCCTTGTCGCAAAGCAAGTCTTAGCCATATACGAACGTAAAGTACTGCGGTATCGAATTAAACATCACTATATCCAAAAAGATAAGAAATGAGTAATTTATTTTTTTTTATAATAAACTATTGACTTTTATAAAGGAGTGATGATATAATACATTTCGCTGCTAAGGAAAGAATACATGAAACAATGAATTGAATCGAAGTAGCAAACGTAATTATTTAAAAAAGTTGTTGACACAGTCGGTGAGATATGATATTATAATCT
>ASRK01000023.1_pt1 | contig 47010 bp, 44 predicted proteins | sample 693218 | NCBI WGS metagenome assembly ASRK01 (sample SAMN02169240, study PRJNA158439) | bioreactor metagenome | isolation source: day 48 sample from continuous culture bioreactor inoculated with sediment... | place: Germany: Bremen
AAATCGCTAAGGAGTATACAGAAAGCACTGGAGTTGATGTAAAAGTTGTTACGGCAGCCGCAGGAACATACGAGCAAACACTTCGTTCAGAAATTGCAAAAAGTGATGCGCCAACATTATTCCAAATTAACGGTCCGGTAGGATACGAATCTTGGAAAGGCTATACAAAAGACCTATCCGATACAGATTTATATAGCTGGTTATTAGATAAAAGCTTAGTGGTTACCGGAGAAGACGGTGGAGCATATGGTATCCCTTACGTTGTTGAAGGTTATGGAATTATTTATAACGATGCAATTATGGACCAATACTTTGCCTCAGCAAGCAAATCGACCTCATATAGCTCAATGGATGAAATCAATAACTTCCAAGCTTTACAAGCCGTTGTTGAAGATATGACAGCGATTAAAGATGAATTAGGTATTCAAGGTGTATTTGCTTCAACATCATTTTCAACTGGAGAAGACTGGAGATGGCAAACACATTTAGCAAACTTACCTATTTACTATGAATTCAAAGACAAAGGCCTTGGCGATGCAGCAGAGATTGATTTGACTTACGGACAAGAATACAAAAATATATTTGACCTATACATTAACAACTCAATAACAAAACCAACATTATTAAGTTCAAAAACAGTAAATGATTCAATGGCAGAATTTGCGTTAGGCCAAGTTGCAATGGTTCAAAACGGTAACTGGGGCTGGGGACAGATTAATGGTGTTGATGGAAATGTTGTTGCCGAAGAAGATGTAAAATTCTTGCCAATTTACACAGGTGTTGAAGGTGAAGAAAACCAAGGCTTATGTACTGGGACAGAGAACTTCTTCAGTATCAACTCACAAGCACCAGAAGCTGACCAACAAGCATCTATCGAATTTATTGAATGGTTATTCTCATCAGATGAAGGTAAAAACTATGTAACCAACGAATTCGGATTTATCGCTCCATTTAATACATTTGGCGATGATGAAACACCAACAGATCCATTAGCAAAAGAAGTTCTTCGATATATGGCAGATGATTCATTAACGTCTGTGTCATGGAACTTTACAGCATTCCCATCACAACAATTTAAAGATATTCTTGGATACTCACTTCTAGATTATGCCCAAGGAACAGGTGATTGGGATGGAGTCGAATCAGCATTTGTGGATGGTTGGAAAGATGAAAAAGCAGCCACAGCTCAATAAATAAGAGTAAGCATTTTTTGAAATCATTTTCAAAGGGTAAGCCTTTAAGCTTACCCTTTAGTTAACTAAGGAGGAGTCACATGCAAAAGACAATAAAAAGATACTTTTTTGTTTTTGTTTTCCCAACACTGCTAGCATTTATCGTTGTGTTTATTGTACCATTTCTTATGGGGATCTATCTATCCTTTACGGAGTTTACAACTGTAACCGATTCAACATGGGTAGGACTAGACAATTATATAAAAGTGTTTCAAGATCCAACGTTTGTTCGGGCAATGGGCTTTACCGGAGCATTTACTCTTGTTTCAGTCATATCAATTAACCTATTAGCCTTTATGATCGCCTTGTTATTAACAAGAGGGATTCGCGGAACGAATATTTTTAGAACGGTTTTCTTTATGCCCAATCTCATTGGTGGCATTGTTCTGGGTTATATTTGGCAATTGATTCTCAACGGCGTCTTATATAAGTTTGACCGGACATTGACCTTTGCACCAGAGTATGGATTCTGGGGTTTGGTTATTCTTATGAACTGGCAAATGATTGGATATATGATGGTCATCTACATAGCTGGTATTCAAAACATACCGGGTGAACTAAATGAAGCTGCGAAAATTGACGGTGCATCAAGGTGGCAGATACTAAAAAACGTCACAATTCCTATGGTTATGCCATCCTTCACAATTTCATTATTTTTAACGTTAACGAATTCTTTTAAATTGTTTGACCAAAACTTAGCGCTTACAGGTGGAGCTCCTGCAGCTAAGACAGAGATGTTAGCTTTAAATATCTATAACACATTTTACGGTCGAACCGGTTGGGAAGGTGTGGGTCAGGCAAAAGCTGTTATTTTCTTTATCATTGTAGCGGTGATTGCATTAACTCAGTTGAATATAAGTCGTAAGAGGGAGGTACAACACTAATGAAAAGTACAAAAAAACGGACGAAGTTTGAAAAACCATTAATTTTATTTTTTGTATTTCTTTCAGCAGCATTTCTTTTTCCGATTTATGAAATTGCAATGAACTCCTTAAAAGGCCGATTTTTTATAGCGGATGATCCATTTAGTCTTCCAACAGAAGAAACATTTGTTGGATTATTAAACTATACAGAAGGAATTGGAAAAATCGGATTTTTTCAAGCCTTTGGTTGGTCTATATGGATTACAGTTGCATCGGTAGCCGTTATTATTTTCTTTACCTCAATGACAGCTTGGTACATTGTTCGTGTGAATAACATAATGACGTCGGGACTTTATTATCTCTTTGTCTTTGCAATGATTGTTCCTTTCCAGATGGTCATGTTTACCATGTCAAAAGTGGCCAATATTTTACGTTTAGATAATCCTTTTGGAATAATTTTTGTCTATCTGGGCTTTGGAGCAGGGCTTGCCGTATTTATGTTTAGTGGATTTATTAAGTCAATTCCACTAGAAATAGAAGAAGCCGCAATGATGGACGGATGTAACCCGGTTCAATTATTTTTCAAAATCATCATGCCAATCCTTAAACCAACAGCCATTACAATTACTATTTTACAGACAATGTGGATATGGAATGACTACTTGTTGCCTTACCTGGTCTTAGGAACAGACTATAAGACAATCCCCATTGCAATACAGTATTTACGGGGTGGATATGGTTCGATTGACATGGGTGCCATGATGGCAATGTTAGTTTTAGCAATATTACCAATCGTTATCTTGTATCTATTCGGACAGAAGTATATAATTGAAGGTGTAGTAGCCGGAGCAGTCAAAGGTTAATGTTAGAAAGAGGATGGATATGAGAGAAGCCGGAGTATTAATGCCTATAGCAAGTTTACCGTCAAAATATGGTATCGGAGCCTTTTCAAAAAGTGCATATGACTTTGTTGATTGGTTAGTTGAAGCCGGACAAAGTTATTGGCAAGTCTTGCCATTAGGTCCGACAGGATATGGTGATAGCCCCTATCAATCGTTTTCAACATTTGCGGGAAATCCGTATTTTATTGATTTAGAAGAACTCATACACTTAGGATACCTAACCTATGACCAATGCGAAGGGTATGATTTTGGAGACAATCCGCGATATATCGACTATGAAAAAATATATAATGCAAGATATCAAGTGCTTAAAACAGCCTATTATCAGAGCCGAATTTTAGACGATGAAGATTTTCGTTTATTTGTTCATAAACAAAAAGAATGGCTCCAAGACTATGCATTGTACATGGTCATCAAAGACTTAAATGACGGAAAAGCCTGGAATCAATGGGAGCGTCCATTAAAAGAGCGCCACCCGGAAGCAATAGCAAGCATTCGAGAACATTATTCCGAAGAAATTGGATTTTATGAATTCCAGCAATATCTATTTCATCAGCAATGGTTGAAGCTAAAAAACTATGCCAATGAAAAAGGGGTCAAAATCATTGGAGATATTCCAATCTATGTAGCCTTTGACTCATCAGATGCGTGGGCGTCCCCGGAGCTTTTTGAATTTAGTGAAAATTTGATGCCTTATTGTGTAGCCGGATGTCCGCCGGATAGTTTTTCAAGTACGGGCCAGTTATGGGGGAATCCTCTCTATGATTGGAAAGAGCATAAGCGAACCCACTATGCATGGTGGCTTAAACGCTTAAATCATTGTTTCAAATGGTATGATATGGTACGTATTGATCACTTTCGTGGATTTGATGAATTTTATTCCATACCGAATGGAGATCAAACGGCTGAAAATGGAAGCTGGAAAAAAGGTCCCGGATATGATATATTTAAACAAATAAATGAATCATTAGTCAATGCAAAAGTCATAGCAGAAGATTTAGGATATTTAACGGAGACCGTTGTTGAACTTCTACGACAAACTGGATATCCGGGGATGAAAGTATTACAGTTCGCCTTTGATTCGCGTGAAGCGAGTGATTATTTACCGCATAATTATACACAAAATTGTGTTGTCTATACGGGGACACATGATAATGATACGGTCAAAGGTTGGTATAGGGCGATTTGTCCTGAAGATAAAGCTTTATGTAATGACTATCTTAATATTCAACCGGAAGATGAAGAAAATATTCATTGGCATATGATTCGTGCCGCTTTATCGAGTGTAGCTAAGCTTGCGGTAATACCTATTCAAGATTATCTTGGACTGGGAAGTGAAGCGAGAATAAATACACCGTCAACATTAGGCAATAATTGGCATTGGCGATTATACAGCAATGAACTGGATTCAAACTTAGCACAACGTGTAGAGCATATGACAAAACTGTATGGGCGTTAAAGGATAATAAAAAAGTTTTGGGGGTCTTAGAGTGAATTCAATAACGATTAAAGATATTGCAAGGATTTGTGGTGTCGGAGTGAGCACAGTATCTAGAGCAATCAACAATCATCCGGATATCAATAAGGAGACAAAAGATTACATCCTGTCAGTTATTGAGGAATATAATTATATTCCCAATAATAGCGCAAGAAATTTAAAACGCATTGAGACAAATGCAATCGCGGTTTTAGTTAAAGGGATTACCAATCCTTTCTTCACAGATATGATTAAAATCATGGAACAGGAAATTGAAAAACGCAAATATTCCTTAGTGTTACATCATGTTGAATTTAATGAAAATGAAATTGATGTTGCCTTGGAATTGATTAAGGAAAAACGTTTGCGAGGCATTGTATTTTTAGGGGGCCACTTTAGCCATTCAGAAGATAAGCTCAAGAAAATCCCTGTTCCCTTTGTCTTAAGTACGATTGGTGGGATAGTTGATGAAAATAATCGTGACGGCTATTCCTCTGTTTCTGTGAATGATATTCATGAGAGTAAAAAAATTGTTGATTATCTCCTTGATCAAGGCCATAAAAAAATTGCTATTATCTGTGCAGATGCAGAAGATGAAAGTATTAGTTCGCTTAGACTTGAAGGCTATTATCAGGCACTTCGTAACCATAATATAGAACCGGATGAATCGTGGGTATTTAGAATGCAAAGAGAATTCGAAGAATATTCCATAGAAAACGGATATAATGTCGCTTTGGATATATTAAAATCGAATGAAGAATTCACAGCACTTTATGCTATATCAGATATGCTCGCCATGGGTGCGTGTAAAGCACTCATTGATCATGGAAAAAAAGTTCCTGATGATTATTCAATCGTCGGATTTGATGGAATCAAATTAGGACAATACTACAATCCATCAATTACAACATTGGTTCAACCGGTTGAAAAAATTGCATCAGAAACCATTCGTTTGCTTTTCGAAGTTTTTGAAAATGATAAAAAACATAAACATTTAACCTTTGAAGGAATATTAGCTATTCGTGAATCAACAAAAGTGCTATAATAAGAATATCTATTCATTGCGAATGTCTCACTAAAGAGGTGTGTTTATGGAACTTAGAAAATTTGTAGCACCGGAAATCATTACTGGTTATGAAGCGAGCCTGCTTGTTGGCCGTTACTTAAATCATTTTGCTTCAAAACGGCCAATGATTGTAACAGACGCAAATGTAATTAAATACGAATGGTTTCAACAGATTATCAATTCAGTGAATGAATCTGTTGAAGATTATGTTTTATATACAGAGGTAACGGTGAATCCGAAAGATTACGAAGCAATGAAAGGGGCTGAAGTCTTTTTGTCAAAGGGCTGTGACTTAATTATAGCCATTGGCGGAGGCAGTCCCATGGATTGTGCAAAATGTATAAGTATTGTTTCGACGAATGGAGGTCACATCTTAGATTATGAAGGTGTGGATGTGATTAATCTTCCCGGACCTCCACTAATATGCATTCCAACCACAGCAGGAACAAGTGCTGATGTCTCTCAGTTTGCCATTATTAACGATGACGTGGAACAATTAAAAAAAGCAATTATTAGCAAAAAAGTGGTACCTGACTTAGCCCTTATCGATCCGGTACCTTTAATGACAATGGATTTCTATTTAACGGCGTGTACAGGTATGGACGCACTAACACATGCTATAGAAGCCTATGTGTCGAATGCGCAATCCTCGATTACAGATGTTCACGCATTAGAGGCAATTAAGCTGATTCATCATCATATTTTCGATGCGTGTTCACAAAACCGTACGATTGAAACCATGTATCAGATGATGATGGCATCATTGTCTGCAGGCTTGGCTTTTTCAAATGCAAGTCTGGGTGCCGTTCATGCACTCGCACATAGCCTTGGTGGCCGTTTGAACTTACCTCATGGTGAATGTAATAGTATTTTATTAGATCGTGTTATAGAACTTAATTATGAAAGTGCAAAAGAACGCTATGATACGATTGCCCAAATCCTTGGAATTGATACGAGCTCACCAGATGGATCAAAAGATGGGCTGATTCAATACATCCAACACATGCGTCACCAGATCAATATTCAAAATCAAATTGTATTATCAGAATTTGCAGGAAAAAAAGAAAGTCGAGAAAAACTTCTCCATGAATTGGTGATCGGCGCTATGAATGATCCATGTATGGTCACAAATCCCAAAGAGTTGAGCTACGATGAAGTGAGGAATATTTATGAGCAAATATTCTAGAGAATCAATTATCGGACTAGGGGAATCCTCTTTCCGTAAAAATTATTATCCGGAGTTACAAGAAAAAATCATTGATTTGGAACGTTTGAATCTACGTAATGAAGCGCTTATTCGGGCCATTCCGGATATTATTCTTATTAGTGACTTAGAAGGAAATTTAATGCCTTTTGGGTCTTCTTTGCGTCGCGAAAAAAAACTTTTAGACCAAATGCTAAATACACAACGTATCTTAAGTGTATTGGAATCGTGTGTTAAAAAAATCAGCAAGGAACAAAAAAGTGTAAACTGTTCCTTTATGCTTGACGTTGACCAAGAAGAGCGACACTTCGAAGTGAGAGCTCATGCGACCGAGCTTGAAGAGATTCTTATATTAATCCGTGATATTACAACGGAAAGTGTTTTAAAAGACCGTTTGCGTTTTATGGCTGAGCGAGATCCCTTAACGTCTTCTTATAATCGATGGTCTTTTGAAGAGCGAATGGATGCATACCAAAATAGCGAAGAACAAAACTTTGGTCTTTTAGTACTAGATATTGATGGATTAAAAGTCATTAATGATACTTTAGGCCACTATCATGGGGATGAAGTCATCAAAAAAGTGAGTCATATGATTCATAAAGTTCTAGGAGACAATGCCTATATTGCTCGAATCGGTGGAGATGAGTTTGGTGTTATGCTTAAAGGGGTTCATAAAATGGAGCTAGAAGAAGCATTAGCAAGCATATATGATGAAGTTTCATTAATGAATCAAATGGATGGAGCTATTCAAATCAGTGTATCTGTAGGTTATGCATTTCATGAAAATGGGCCTATAAATGGTTTGAGCCTATATCAAGAGGCGGACAACAATATGTATCAGAACAAATTATTGAAGACATCGAGTTATCGAAGTAATCTGGTGCGATCGTTAATGAAAGCATTAGAAGCCAGAGATTATATTACAGAAGGTCATGCAGACCGAATGGACGAACTCGCAGAATTAATTGGAAGACAAATGGGATTGACATCGGTTGAGCTTGATCGGATTGCCTTGCTATGTAAATTCCATGATATTGGAAAAGTGGGGATTCCGGATTCGATTTTAAAAAAACCGGGTAAGCTAACAGATGAGGAATATAAAGTCATGAAAACACATGCAGTTATTGGTGAGCGCATTGCCAATGCATCGGGTGAATTAAAAGAGATATCATATCTTATTATGAAACACCATGAACGCTACGATGGAAAAGGGTATCCGACAGGACTTAAAGGCGACGAGATACCCATCGAATGCCAGGTTCTGTCTGTTGTGGATGCCTATGATGCAATGACGAATGACCGTCCTTATCGTAAAGCCTTGAGTAAAGAAGTTGCTATTGAAGAGATTGTCAATCACCGCGGAAGCCAATTTTCGCCACAGGTTGTAGATGCCTTTTTGCAAGTGATGATGCGCTGATTCTTTAATGAAATTTTAATAAAGTTTATATGATTATCTTCTTATTCGAGGGTATAATATGAGAATAAGGAGTGAGTAGACGATGCAAATTATTGAAGCGTTTTTAACATTGATTTTTACATTGATTTCAGGAATATTAAGTATTGGATTTCGATTAATTGTTGCCGTTGCAGCTGGTGTAATTGCAGCGTTCAAAGGTCGAAATGCTTTTTTTTGGGGACTTATAACATTGATTTTTCCGTGGTCCATATTGATTTTATTCTTTTTGCCGGCCAAACAGCATCGGATTAAGACATACTTAAGTGAAAAACCTGAGTTTAAGCAAGGAAATGTTGTAGTAGGTGCCTTGATGGCCTTAACAGCAACAGTTGCAAAAGCTGATGGGCAAGTAACTAAAGAAGAAGTGCATATTATTCGACAGTTTGTAACCCAAAATTTCCGAATAACAGGTGCTGAACTTAATCAATATGAAGGGGCCTTTAATTATGGAAAAGACCATCCTGAAGATCTTGACGAGTATATACGTATTTTAAGAAGTTATCATCACCAACGGGATTTTATAATGTCGATTAGTTATTTGTTGGTCATGGTGGCGGTTAAGAATGGAGCTATATCCGAAAAAGAAGACCAGCTTGTGAGTCGAATAACCTTTGATCTTGGTTTGTCTCCATATGAATATGAAAGTATTAAACGCTATATTGTGGGCCGGATGTCTGGTGGGGGTTCTACGTATTCAAGAGCCGGATCGTCAACATATAATGGATATAATCAAGGCATGTCAAAAGATGTACTTGTGGAAAAATATACAAAAGTCTTAGGTCTACCTAAAAATGCGGATGAAGGTATGATCAAGAAAGCATATCGTAAGATGGCCAAAGAATACCATCCGGATAAAGTGATGTCGGAAGGGATGCCCGATGAGTATATTGAATATGCAAATAAACGATTTTCTGAGATTAGCCATGCCTATGAGCAATTGAAAACGCTTGTATTTGAATAGGAGTTCCTATGAATAAAGAAAAAATTCTAAAACAAATGGCCTTAATTTTGCCAGCGGCATTCAGTTGCTTTTTATGGGCGACAGCGATACCAACCCTAAAAATAAGCTATAAGCTATTAAATATTCCGGCAGATGACATCTTTAATCGGTTTGTCTTAGCCGGAATACGTTTTTTATTGGCGGGAGTACTTATTGGCGTATATATTCTAATAAAAGAGAAAAAAATAAGAGTTTTAAAAGGTTCGCAATGGAAAACAGTCTTGATCTTTGGATTGTTAAATACAAGCTTACAATATATGTTTTTTTATACCGGAGTAGGGAACACAGGGGCAATTAAAGGGGTACTGATTGACACATCAAAACCCTTGATTGTTGTCATATTAGCCCACTTATTGACGCAGGATGATAAAATTAATATCAATAAAATCATGGGTCTTATCATCGGATTTGTAGGGATTATTCTCGCAAATATTGAAGGCGCTGTTGGTGGTGGCTTAAATCTTGATGTTTCATTTATGGGTGAAGGGTCGCTTATACTAGCTTCCTTAGCCTATGGATTTGCAGTTATTTATGGAAAGCGAGCCATGCAGACCATGTCGTCAGTCATGTTAAACATGTACCAAATGGTCTTTGGATCCATTATCTTGTTAGGGATTGGACTTGTTGGAGCCGGCGGGTTTAATCTTGTGTTTAATATGCAAGCCCTACTTTTGCTGATTTATTCAGCGTTCTTATCTGCCATCGCTTTTGTGGTTTGGTATGGACTTATTCATAAGTATAATGCATCATCAGTGACAATATATATCTTTTTAATTCCGGTCTTCGGATCCATTATTTCTTCAGTTATATTTCCCGAAGAAAGCTTATCAATATTTGTTGTTATAAGTCTTATTCTTATGACGATTAGTATTAATCTGGTGAATCGGAATGGACAGACAAAAAAAGGAAGGATGACATATCATGAAATTAAAGAAAATTCTGCATCTTAGTATAATCAGCAGTTTATTAGCCCTATTTTTAACCGCATGCGGTGGTGAATTATATACAGCAGATTCGCATTTAGAGGATAAGACGCCTACACAAGAAAACGAACAAGAGACGCAAGTACATGTAGAGGTTGCACCGGCCCCAGTGCCTGAAGAAGAGGAAGTGGACGAGACGTCGAGTAATGAATCTTCAGAAAACGCTTCTTCAGAAGATGAAGAGGCAGATATAGAAGACGAATCAGAAGACGTGAATCAAGAAAGTACAGCGATATTTGCAAATCAGTTTGGCGCAGAAGATGCCTATGATTTGGAGCTAGATCCGAATCAGTTAGACAATACAAGTACGAGTTGGTCATTTCGCCGAAACAGTGAACACAGTCCTGTAACCGGTTATTATGACATAGACCTTGAGCGATACGGAACGTATTTTATTAATCAAGCGGCTGTGGATGAGAAGGTTGTCTATCTAACGTTTGATGAAGGCTATGAATATGGATTTACACCAACGATTTTAGATGTATTGCAGGAAAATAATGTTCAAGCGGCATTCTTTGTAACCAAATATTTTATTGATAAAGAACCGAAATTGATTCAGCGGATGGTGGATGAGGGACATATTGTAGCCAATCACTCGAATTCACACCCGGAATTTCCTACATTGACTCATGATGAAGTCTTTGATGAATTAAAAACGACCAATGACCGTTTCAAAGAAGTGACAGGACAAGACTTGGATCCGTTTTTTAGGCCACCAAGTGGAAAATATAGTGAGCGAACCTTGTACCTTGTGCGAAAATTAGGCTATCGAAATATTTTTTGGAGTATGGCTTATGCGGATTGGGATGTGAATAATCAACCGGGAAAAGATGTTGCTTATAACCACGTCATGGACAACTATCATAACGGAGCAATTATTCTCTTGCATGCGGTTTCGGAATCCAATACCCAAGCGTTGGATGATATATTAAAATCGATGAAAGATGAAGGCTATCGATTTGGTAGTCTATATGAGCTGGAATAAGAGAGAATTCGTGTCTAATCCTTTACACCAAGGTTAATTTTATATATAATCATAGGGAATAGAGCAAAGAGAGCAAAGAGTTTATAGGAGGAATTAGTAATGAATAAAGAAGCAATGAAGTTACGTCTGGATTTTAACAATATGATGGCTAACTTAATCGGAGAAAAGGGTATTAGTGAAGAAGACTTTGCCATACTTGAAGGAAAAATTGAAGCGGCTGAAAAAGCTATGGTTGAAAAACGTGCAAACGGTGGTATGGACTGGAGAGACTTACCCTATGACCAAGATGAGATTGTTGAAGATATCGTTGACTATGTTGAGTCAAACAAGGACTGGGTTGAATCTTTTGTCGTCTTAGGTATTGGCGGATCTGCCTTAGGTCCGATTGCAGTTCAACAAGCTATTAATCATCCCCATTGGAATGAGCTATCAAAAGAGAAGCGTAAAGGTTATCCAAAGTTATATGTCGTTGATAATGTGGATCCTGAAAAATTGGTTGCATTATTTGATGTGATTGATTTAGAGACATCCCTCTTTAACGTCATCTCTAAATCAGGCGGAACGAGTGAGACAATGTCTCAGTTTATGATTATTAAAGAAAAACTTGAAAAAGAGCTTGGAAAAGACGCAGTTAAGAAGCATGTTGTTGCAACGACAGATGCATCAAAAGGAACATTACGTCCGATTGCAGATGAGGAAGGCCTAAAAAGCTATATCATCCCTGCAGGGGTTGGCGGAAGATTTTCAGAATTAACACCGGTTGGTTTACTTCCTGCAGCGATGTGTGGTATCGATATCAAGACCTTATTAGAAGGTGCAGCCTATATGGATGAAATCTGTAAAATAGATAATACATTCAAAAACCCTGCACATATGTATGGATTATTACAATATATATCCATGCAACAAGGTAAGAATATCTCAATTGTTATGGCCTATGCCGACGGACTGAAATTTATCGCTGATTGGTATGCACAATTATGGGCAGAATCCTTAGGTAAAAAATACGACCTTGACGGTAATGTAGTTAATGTCGGTCAAACGCCGGTAAAAGCTCTTGGAGCAACAGACCAGCATTCACAGGTTCAGCTGTATGCCGAAGGCCCACATGATAAAGTTGTCCTATTTATGGGCGTTGATAAATACCGTTCTGAGATTACGATTCCAAAGATTTATGGCGATGTACCAAATCTTGGTTTCTTAGGTGGAGCAACACATAATAAGCTGATTCATACAGAGCAAATGGCAACGGAATATGCCTTGTTCAAAGCGGAACAGACAAATATGACATTAACAGTACCGGAGATTAATGAATTCACGGTGGGTCAAATTCTTTACTTGTTCGAAGTAGCAACAGGATTTGCCGGTGAGCTAATGAATATCAATGCTTTTGATCAACCGGGTGTTGAAGAAGGTAAAAATGCAACCTATGCAATGTTCGGCCGTCCGGGTTATGAAGAGAAGAAAAAAGAACTCGACGCACGTCCGGAGAAAAAAGATAAATACATTATCTAGTTAACATAAGCATGGACTATATAAAAAACAAAGCTGATATAAACGCATTTACTTGCGATATATCAGCTTTTATTTTGGGGAAATTGTCTGACTGTTTTTCTTTGAATCAATTTAGGGGGGAATAGAACGCTTTGAGTTTCATTTCCTTCAATCATGGAAATAAGTCGATGAGCGACAATATATCCGAGTTCTTCAGAAGGATGGACAATGCTGGTTAATCCGCTACGCTTTCCCATCACAGTATTATCAACACCGATGACAGAAAATGCAGTAGGAACAGATATATCGCGTTGATCCAACTGGTCCATTAACATAAGAGCTAGGCTATCATTAAAACAAAACGCAGCTGTAGCGCCTCCTATATTTTGCCAGAGAGATTTGCGTGATAACTCTTCTTCAACATCTTCTTTTGAGTACCAATGAACATGGGCATCAATAAGTGGAATCCCGGCTTCTTTTAGAGCCATGCAATAGCCCTTATATCGAAGTTGACCCTGACGATCGCCATGAGGAAAGATGCCTAGAATTTGTGTGTGACCGTTTTCAATCAAGTGTGATGTGGCTAAGCGTCCAACAGAAACATCATCAATGGCAACATAAGTTCCGGGAAGTTCAGGATAAAAGGAATCTACAAAAATAACGGGTAAAGCTTTGTTAATGATTTGCGCATAATATTGGAGGTTCATACATGGAAGACCGCTCTTTGTTGGCCATACAATGAGACCATCTAAGGTATTACCGAGCATGGACTGTAAAGCACGACTTTCGCCTTCAACAGTATTATGTGTTGAAGCCACGTGTACGGTATAACCTTCCTGTGATAACTCCCTTTCAATAGCTTGCATAATTGAGGGGAAAATATATGCATCTAAATAGGTTGTTATAATTCCTACAGATTTTGAAGAGCGCTTTTTGGCGTTAACTTGTGTTGAATTATGGGGCGGTGATTTAGAAATATATGTACCGCTTCCTTTAATTCGGGTGATATAGCCATCGTTTTCAAGTTCTTCTAAAGCGCGTCTTACCGTTTGGCGGGATACGTTAAACTGTTGACATAATGCATTTTCAGAACTAAATTTTTCTCCAGGAATAATAGATCCGGATACAAGTTGCTCTAGTGTCCAGTGGACAATTTTTTTATATTTGGGTACTTGCTTCATCCAATCCTCCTTGCCCTATAACGTCATAAATTCAATTATACAACTGGAAATATAAAAAGGCAATAATCAAAGATATAATAATAGGATTGACAATGCATTTGTCCTATGATATGTTTTTATTAAGAAAAAACAATACATATATAGATAAAAAAATACAAGTATGCAACAAAACAATACATATTGTAGACGAGTTAAATATTTTATTAGAAGAGGTTAACGATGAGTTTTGAAAAAATGTGGTTAAATTACCAGAAAAATGAAAAAAGTCAAGTGATCAATCGCTTCATGCTTGGGCAAAGCATATATGTTTGCATAAGTGAGGGAGAGAATCAGGAAAATCGTGTAATTCGCACAGCAGCCAAAGAGCTTCAAGAAGCAATTGGGGATATTCTTGACACGCATGTGGATATCTATGAAAAAATACATGAAAGTGTGGATGAATGTTTAGAAGGAATTATATTAAGAAGAACTGATGTGCTCAAGACGCCGGATGCCTATCATGTGAAAGAAAGAGACGGATTACTAAGTATAGAAGCCAATAATGGTCGCGGCGTACTCTATGGGGTGTTTGATCTTATTCGACGTTTACAATGTGCTAGTAATTTAAAAAGACTCGATGTCATTGAGACACCGGACAATCCCTTACGAATGTTGAATCATTGGGACAACATGGATGGCAGTATTGAACGCGGATATTCAGGACAATCCTTTTTCTTTAAAAATCATGAATTATGTATTAATGATCGCACACACATGTATGCAAAACTCATGGCCTCTGTAGGGATAAATGCAACAGTTATTAATAATGTCAATGTCAAAGATTCTGCAACTGAATTGATTAGTTCCAGGTATTATAAATATTTACAAGTGCTGAGTGAAGTTTTTGCAGACTATGGAATTACACTTTATCTTAGTCTCAACTATGCAGCGCCGATTGATTTAGGGGGACTAGCTTCAGCAGATCCCTTTGATTCTGAAGTGATTGCATGGTGGGAGCAAAAGATGCAAGAGATTTATACACATTTACCCCATTTAGGCGGTTTCCTTGTGAAAGCGGATTCAGAAGGACGTCCGGGACCATTTACATACGGACGTAATCAAGCAGAAGGTGCAAATCTATTAGCTAGAGCCATTAAACCTTATGGTGGAACCATTATATGGCGATGTTTTGTATATAATTGTCAGCAAGACTGGCGAGATTATAACACGGACCGTGCTCGTGCTGGGTATGATTATTTTGCACCGCTTGATGGTGAATTTTTAGAAAATGTGGTTTTGCAAATCAAAAATGGTCCTATGGATTTTCAAGTTCGTGAACCGGTGTCTCCATTATTCGGTGCAATGGAGCATACCCAACAAATTCTTGAGGTCCAGATTGCTCAGGAATATACCGGACAACAGCGCCATGTTTGTTATTTAATTCCAATGTTTAAGGAAATACTAGACTTTAAGACCTATTGCGGGCAAGATGAGGATAGAGTTTCAGATATTGTCAGTGGACGAAGTTACGGACAAAAGCTATGTGGTATGGCGACGGTTGCAAACACAGGCAATGATACTAATTGGACGGGACATGATTTGGCCGGAGCCAATCTATATGGCTATGGGCGTTTGAGTTTTAATACATCCCTTAGTGCAGAAGCCATAGCCAAAGAGTGGATTCAAAGGACCTTTGGTTTGGACCCTGAAGTTGAACATATTCTTTTGAATATTTTAATGCAATCACATTCAACATATGAAAAGTATACCAGTCCATTAGGTATTGGATGGATGGTGGAACCCAATCATCACTATGGCCCCAATGTTGACGGATATGAATATTCTCGCTGGGGAACTTACCATCGAGCAGACCACTTAGGTATCGGTGTTGACCGAACACCTCAAGGTACAGGATATACACATCAATACAAGGAGCACAATGCGTCTATGTACGCTGACCTAGAATCTTGTCCTGAAGCTTTGGTGCTATTCTTTCATCATTTAAAATATACACATGAATTAAAAACAGGTAAGACAGTGATTCAACATATTTATGACACCCATTTTGAGGGTGTCAGTGAGGTTGAAACAATGATTCAGGAATTTAAAAGGCTTCAAGGTCGGATAGAACAGCAGGTCTATTTACGAATACTAGATCGTCTTGAAGAACAGCTAGAAAGCGCAAGAGAATGGAGAGACCAGATTAATACGTATTTTTATCGCAAATCCGGGATTTCGGATAAACATGGCAGACAGATATTTTAAAAGGATTATTTTTTCTCATCATCTTCAATGATTTCGATTTCAAAGTAATCAAAGTCAATGGTCTCGATAAATTGGTCGTCGTGGAAACTTGTCTTTGAAAACATAGCTAACTCTTTGGTGTTTTTATCAAACCAATGGGGACGCTCAAGATCAAAATGTTTGCAAAATTCATCAATAGCCTCATGAATTTTTTGGCTTTTTGATAGTTCTGTGTTTCTAATCGATATGACATGATCGTCAACAAAGTGGGTGTCTTTAATGATTTTTCCCCAAATTCTAAACATGTGTTTTACCTCGTTTCAACGTAGTTATAAGTTGTTAAGAGTATAGCATGGGGGAGATGATGTGTAAAGCGTTGCAGATAAATGCAATATATAATAAGTAACCGGTTGTTTATAAAGGAGAATGGTATGGAATTGGTATGGAATAAAGACAAGAATATGGCATATCGTAAACGAGCAAAGGATTTAGTTGCCCAGATGACGCTTGAAGAGAAAGTCTCTCAGACCCTACACTCTGCGCCAGCCATTGAACGATTAGGCATAAAAGCATATAATTGGTGGAATGAAGCATTGCATGGTGTAGCAAGAGCAGGAGTGGCAACAGTTTTTCCTCAAGCAATCGGTTTAGCGGCGACATTTGATGAGGCATTTATTGAAGAGGTGGCCGATGCAATCTCTACTGAAGGACGGGCAAAATTCAACATGCAACAAGAATTTAATGATACGGACATATACAAAGGTCTAACCTTTTGGTCGCCAAATGTAAATATATTTAGAGATCCACGCTGGGGACGAGGGCATGAAACATTTGGTGAAGATCCATACTTATCCTCACGACTAGGCGTTCGCTTTGTCCAAGGGATTCAAGGCCATGATACAGACCATATGAAAGCAGCGGCATGTGCCAAACACTTTGCTGTCCATAGTGGGCCGGAAGATATTCGTCATAGTTTTGATGCAATCGCAAGCAAAAAAGATTTGTATGAAAACTATTTACCGGCATTTAAGGCTTGTGTCCAAGAAGGAAAAGTTGAAGCTATAATGGGGGCGTATAATCGGACGAATGGTCAACCATGCTGTGGAAGCCATACATTGCTTCAAGAAATTTTACGGGATGAGTGGGGATTTGAAGGACATGTGGTTTCGGACTGTTGGGCAATTCGAGATTTTCATGAGCATCATCATGTGACGAAAAATTCAACAGAATCTGTCGCCATGGCTATGAATAACGGATGTGATTTAAACTGTGGAAATCAGTTTTTTTACTTGGAAGATGCGGTGAAAAAAGGAATGGTTAAAGAATCTACACTTGATCAAGCCGTGATCCGTTTATTTACAACACGAATGAAGTTAGGATTATTTGACGGTAAAGAAGCCACAGAATATAATACAATTAACTATAGGGAAGTGGATAGCCAATCCATGCGTCAGCTCAATATAAAAGCTGCAGAAAAAAGCCTTGTCTTATTAAAAAATCTCAATAACACTTTGCCACTTGCGCTAGATAAGATAAGGACAATTGGTGTAATTGGGCCAAATGCAAATAACCGAAAAGCACTTGTAGGAAACTATGAAGGTACAGCTTCTCGCTATGTTACTATTTTAGAAGGAATCCAAGATTATGTTGGAGAAGATACACGGATTCTTTATTCAGAAGGATGTCATTTATACAAAGAACGTATTAGCGGATTGGGAGAACTTAATGATCGGCGAGCAGAAGTTAAGGGGGTCTGTGCAGAGAGCGACGTGGTGATTGCCTGTTTAGGACTTGATGCAGGACTAGAGGGTGAAGAAGGTGACCAAGGCAATCAATATGCTAGTGGAGATAAAGCGAATCTAGAGTTGCCGGGGATTCAAGAAGAAATCTTAAAAACAATTGTCCAAAGTGGAAAACCGGTTATTTTAGTGTTACTATCCGGAAGTGCGCTAGCTATTAATTATGCACAAGAACATGTTTCGGCAATACTACAAGGGTGGTATCCGGGAGCACAAGGTGGAAGAGCGATTGCAAATATTCTCTTTGGGGAAAAATCACCGGAAGGTCGTTTACCTGTTACTTTTTATCAGTCAACAGAAGAACTGCCGGATTTTGTTGATTATTCGATGAAGAATAGGACCTATCGATATATGAAAACAAAGCCCCTATACCCATTTGGATATGGACTATCTTATACAAAGTTTGATTACATGAATGTTCACGTGTCATCCGATGAATTAAGACAAGACGGAATTACAGTTACGGGTGAGGTGAAAAATACCGGTGATTTTCCAGGCTCCGAAACGGTGCAAGTATATATATCTTCAATGACTCCAGATGCACCCAATTGCCAATTGAAAGGACTTAAGAAAGTTTACCTTGAGCCAGGAGAGAGTCAATTGATTTCCATTCATTTGCCAATAGAAGCGTTTGGATTATATAATGAAGAAGGTCATTTTAAAATAGAAAAGGAAACCTATCAGGTATCTTTTGGGGGTTATCAACCGGATCTTCGAAGTGAAGAATTGAGTGGAGTTAAAGTTATCAAATTCAATGTATATAAAAAGTAATGGACAAGGAGATAATCATGGAAAAACTATGGTTTCCGCGCCTAGTATCAAGTGGAATGGTTCTACAAAGAGGTAATGGAACGACATTACCGGGAAAATCAAGAGCGCATGATCGTATAAGTATTCAATTTATTAATCAGGAATATCAAATAGAGGCAGATAATCAAGGGAATTTTTTAATCAGCTTCGATTATCTTGAAGCCGGTGGGCCCTACGAACTTGTCGTCCAGAGTCAAGCCCATGGTCAAATGTGTTTTGAAGATGTCTATGTTGGAGATGTCTATATTGGGTCGGGGCAATCAAATATGGAACTGCCTATTTCTCGTGTACATTGGTTTTATGATATTGACTGGACACGGTTTAATAATAGACAATTACGTTACTTTAAGGTAGAGGAGAATCCGAACTTTTCAGAAGTTCAAAAGGACCATACGAGTGGAACCTGGACCGGATTTACGGTGGACTCGATAAAGTCTGTATCTGCACTAGGCGTGTTTCTTTTAGAACGACTCTATCAAAAGTTAGGAATTCCCTTAGGCTTTATTCAAGTAGCTCTTGGTGGAAGTCCAATTCAGGCATGGTTACCCAAACATTTGATTGATGCAGAAGATCAAATGCATTATGAAGAGTATAAAGATGATGTGCTTCGTCTGAAGCGTCAAGAAGAAGACGTTGCCAAAGAAGAAGAATGGAATAAACGACTCGATCAAGGTGACCTAGGATATCGTGAAAAGTGGCATTTGCGTACAGATTTTTCAGAATGGAAGAATACAGATATTCCATGTGCCTTTAAAGATTTATTCGGAAATAATTTTACAGGAGTGGCCTGGTTTGCAAAAACACTACAAATGAATGAGGAACAAGTTAAGCAACAATGGCTTTTGGACTTAGGTACGATTGTCGATGCTGATGAAGCATATATTAATGGTATCCAAATCGGACAAACCGAGTATAGGTATCCGCCAAGGCGTTATGAAGTACCTCAAGGACTTCTGAAAAAAGGGGAGAATACGATTGTTCTTCGAATTAAAAGCTTTCAAGGCCAAGGATGGTTCACCCCCGATAAAGAATACACACTAACCAGTGTGACAGGGAAAATTGCACTTGAAAAATCATGGAAATATCATATGGGTGGAGTAGTTGAGCCCAAACCGGCAAAAGAATTCATGTCATGGAAGCCAACGGTACTACACAATGGCATGCTAGCTCCTTGTTTTCAATATAATATCAGAGGATTTTTGTGGTACCAAGGAGAGTCCAATACAGAACGTCCGGAAAAATATGAAGGGTATCTCAAAGCGTATGTGCAATATATTCGCCAACAGTTTAATCGTCCGAAACTTCCGATAGCGCTTATTCAACTTGTTAATTTTGATGTGGATTTAGATCCCCAAAATTCTGGTTGGCCAGAGGTGCGAGAAGCTCAACGTAAAGTATCCAGACAAGAAGATCTAGGCTTGATTGTGGGTATTGATGCCGGTGAGCACAACGATTTACATCCTCTGAATAAAGCCTTATTAGCAGAGCGATCAGCACGCTACTTTGAAGACACAGTTTATCAATTCAAGGTGAATGGTCAAAGTCCTGAATGGATTGGAGTAAGTGAAGATGGGAAAAACCAGGCGTGGATCTGTGAATTAGACGTACATGGTTTAAAAATTGACGACAGGCATATGACCGTTGACGGTTTTGTTGCTATTGATGCAAAAGGACATTCATATTCTCTCCAAGGGCTTGTACAAGAGATAAGAGTCCGTTTGAATAAACCCCAAATACCGTCAAAGACAAAGATTCAATATGTCGAGATCCGTTATGCATATGAAAATAATCCGACAGGCCGACTTTTATATGATGAAAGCGGATTGCCGGCATCTCCCATAAGTATAAAATTATAGGGTATCCCGAGAGGGGATACCCTTTATTCTACCAAACTTTGATTTTGTTGTCTCCGGACCTTAATTGATTAAGCGGTCCGGCTTTTGTGGTTTCAGATTTTTTTTCATTGAAGTAATCGGTATCTAATGTCATCGGACTTCCATCCGGATTGTCAAATTCAGCATCAACAATTCGAACACGGGTAAGATTACGCGTGGAACGAATAGGACTGTTAAATTCATCGAAAGCTTCCGGTAAAGTACAGCTCATATAGATTCCATCGGTGGTTTCTTCTAGTATAAAAGAAGTATCAAAACCAGATTGAATCAAGTTGGTCTTCTCTTGATCAAAGGCTTTAGCACTACCAAGATAAACGTTATTATCGATATATACAGGCTGTTTAACACGGTTAAAGGATTCATGATCACCAGGAACTTCATCGACTTTTTCAATGTACTCGTCTAATGAAGTAGGACGACCATTATAATGATGGGTACCGGCTGTAACCGAGGTATTGACATTGGTTGAATCTTCGCATTGGCCCAAATATAAGTTGTTATAGAATCGATCATCGCCGCCATAGATTAAGGTAAAGCCCTTTATTTTTGTACTATGTGGCAAATGGTATTGGGTTGAACGATCTAATATATTATGGACAGCCATTTTACCTACAAATAAATTGTTGACATAGGCTCCGCCCTGGGACACGTTTAAAACATTATAATCAGAAGCCATGATATTGTGATCGACCATGTAGGGACCGTGACTGACTTCAACAAAAAAGTCGCGATTATTATTGTAGAGCAAGTTCTTGCTAATGCGTGTTCCTTGAGTCTGCCAGTCAAGCCAGATGCCAAGAGAACAATCGTGAATGCGATTGCTATGTATTTGAACATCGATAGCTGCATGAAGCTTGATGCCACCAATTTCGTGACCGTAAAACTCACGTTTTGAAGCAATATTATAAATATGATTCCCGTAGATTTCAGAAAAAACACATCCTAGGTGACCGACAATACCATTTTGACCGCAATCATAAATACGATTGTTGCGAATTATATGAGAGCCAATCGTTTCTTTTGACCAACCGAGTCGCTCTGCACTAAAGACTGATTCTAGTTGATAAATATAACCGGGTTTGTCTCGACGGATACTTCGGTAGTTGTGACCGGAAAGGATTTCTTTTCCAATACTGATGGCGCTGCATTTTGCGTCATGAATAATGTTATCTTCGATAATCCAGCCTTTGCTCCAATGGGCTCCAATGAGACCGGGTTGATCTGCTGTCGGTGGCGCCCAAGGAGAAGCCGCTTGAGCCAATTCAAATCCACGTACCGTGATGTAATCGATACCTATATTTTGAGGATAGAAACAGTTTTGACGTACATTAATTTCGACCAATTCATCATTTGGATTGGCATCTTGAAAGTTTGCATAAATAGTAGTATTATTTTCATCGGATTCTACATACCAACGAAATTTTGTTTGTTCGGGATTGATGACAGGCGTTTGCCGCTGTGTCCAATCATCAATAAATTCGGTAATGATTTCAGGATTCACAATGGCATCATAGGTCTCAGATTCATAGAAGGACATGCCATTAAGATAAACATCGCCTAAGTGCCTTGTCTTATCAACGGAGACCACCCAATCACCAAAAACTGTCTCTTTATATGGATTAAAGTCACCAAAAAAGCTATTAGGTAAAGTGACTTTCCAAACGCTACACTCCACATGCGTCCAAGTGTCAATGACTTCGGATCCTTTAATGACCACTGTTTCACCATCGGCACACATATAAGTAATTCTGCGTTGGTCGCTTAAGCCGGCGTACTTTGGATTGACATTTTCCCGATAAACACCTTCATGAACGATTACTGAATCTCCCGCCATGGCAATGGAAGCGGCCTTGTTAATTGTCAGAAAAGGATTTGATTCATTTCCTATATTTGTGTCTTTTCCATTTTTTGCTACATGATAAATCATCTTAAGAACCTCCTAAATTCTGTTTTATGATATTTTATATATATGCTATAATTGTACATAATTAATAGCGACATGGCTAGACGATGATTCGTCGAAGACTAGACAATATTTGTGTTTATAAGGAGTTCTTATGTTTTTTGAACGGCATGGATTAGACAGTACTAACTTATTTCAAATAAAAAATTTCAGATTAGAACGATATCCGGTTCATTTTCACCTTGCCTATGAATTTATTTGGGTTGAAGAAGGAATGCTGACAATGAACATTGATGGCAAACAACAACACTTTATGGCAGGAGAAGCGGCCATTATTTTTGCAAATCAGTTACATGATTTGCATTTGACGAAAGAATCCAAAGAACACTTTCTTCTCTTTTCTCCTGAGTTAATCAATGATTTTCATAAAGAATATAAAGGACAGATTCCAATCACAAACAAGCTTATATTTGATCAAAAACCGGCACTGGATATGTTGGACAATATTTATGAAAAAAAACGTTTTTTATATGACCTATGTGCTCGTATTGTGGACCAGATGGATTTTCAACCAGCCGTCCAAGTTGATAGAACGACCGTAATCTATGATGTCCTGCTTTATGTGGAAGAAAATTACCAGAAGAACATCAATCTTCAGAGTTTAGCAAAGGAATTAAAGTATGATTATACCTATTTATCCAAACTATTCGGAAAATTAATGGGGATGACCTTTACGGAGTATTTGAATCACTACCGAATCTCCAATACCCTTTTTTTCTTGGACAACAGTCAATATAGTATTAGTGATATTGTATTTAAGTGTGGCTATAATAACTTTAGAACCTTCAATCGGAATTTTAAGCAAATTGTAGGAATGTCACCAACACAATATATGAAAAAATAAATAGATTTGTCTGCTCTCAGCTGACCAATAGATAAAGCAAAAATGCTATTCTATTATTGTGGTGTTATAATACATCAAAAATAATAGAAAATGAAAAGGAGCGTTTATGAGAGCAAGTACAATTTATTTTAATACGATGAAATTCGTATGGATGAAATTATTATTAGGGATAGGGGTCGTTTTTATAGCAGGTGCTTTATTTGTTCCCTTTTTTTTCATTGGGATGATGTTTGAGTTTTCTGTATTTATTATATTGATGCTCGTTTGGCTTTCAAGTGCTTATGGAATAAAAGCCCTCGTCACCCATTATTTTGGTTATATGGTAAAAGCCGGACATGTTGCAGTGATTACAGAGAGTATGATTCATGGGAAAATACCGGAACACTATTTTGCGTTTGGGTTACAACGAGTCAAAGAAAAGTTTGTGTCATCAAATGCTTTTTTTCTTGTCGATCGTTTGATATCAGGAGCTGTGCGCCAAATTCAAAATAAAATGGAAAGCATTGGCGGGTGGCTTAATGGTGTCCCAGGTATAGGCTTTGTTATTCAAATCCTTAATTTATTTATATCAATTTCATTGAATTATATTGATGAGTGTTGCTTGGGGTATACATTTTATAAAGATAGCCAGAATACATTTAAAAGTGCAGCCGATGGTGTCGTCATCTACGCACAAAATTGGAAAACGATTTTAAAAAATGCGGCCATAACAACAGCTCTTGTTCTTCTACTTATGATAGGTGTGATGATAAGTCTGTTTTTAGCTTTTAGTGCTATATTATCAGCAATAAATGTTAATGCCGGCTTTGCAATTATTCCTGCAGTTTTCATCACACTGGTGATTAAATATGCCTTTATCGACAGTTGGATTCTAGTAAAAACAATGTGCACTTATATGGAGGTTGCCCCACAGACCACGATTTCATTTGACCTCTATGCAAAATTATCTAAGTTTTCAACACAGTTCAAAAAATTATATCAACAAGGCGCAGTGGATGATGAACCTATAGGTGATATACAAAGTGTGTCGCAAATATGAATGATAAGTAAAAGATAAATCAGGAGATGATATCTGTATTGTACAGTGTCATCTTTTTTCTTTCATTCTTCTCTTGGATTTTGATGCGACATAAGTTATGTAGTCATTAACGCAATGTTTTGTTATAATGAGAATAGTACAAACAAGAAAGGAATAACCATGGAAGACTTAATTAAGCGAATACGCGAATTTCGTGATCAACGTGAATGGTCGCAATTTCACACGCCGGAAAACTTGTCTAAATCTATTGTTATTGAAGCGGCGGAGCTCTTGGAAAACTTTCAATGGGACGGCGAATCCTATGATGAACAAAATGTAAAAGAAGAACTCGCCGATGTCATGAATTATTGTATCTTGTTAGCAGATCAATTAAACATTGATATCATCCAGGCCATGCATGATAAAATAGATAAGAACGCATTAAAGTATCCGGTCGAAAAAGCAAAGGGTACCAGTAAAAAATATACGGAATTATAATAATACGCTTTGGGGAGATATGACATGATTCTTTACAAAAGTACAGCCTATGAATTCAACTATGATGTTCGCTATAATAAAATTACTTTAAAATTAGAAGAAGAATTTTTAAAAATTTTAGGGCGAAGACCTTCGGATAGTGAGCGAAGGTCCTTTAGTAATTCCTTGAGTAAAATGAATGATATCTTAATGAATGAAGAACTTATAAAAAAAGATTGTGGTGTATTAATTGAGTATCAGTTACCAAGTTCATCCATGCGCCTTGATTTTATGATTACCGGAAAAGATAAGTTTATGAACAAGAATGCGGTAATCGTTGAATTAAAACAATGGGAAAAGGTGGAAGAATCCGAAACAATGCGCCAAGTATATACATATACCGGCGGAGCTATACGTGAAGTCAACCATCCATCGGTACAAGTCTCAAGATACAAACGCTATCTTGAAGACTATCACTCAGCCTTTCATCAAGGGATTTCAAACTCAATAAAACTCTATGCCTGTTCATATCTACATAATTATCAGACCCAAGCTGAGGATAAGTTGTTAGATATGAAGTTTAAGCCATATATGGAAGATGCACCTGTTTTTACAGCTAATGATGTGAAAAAAATAGGTACATTTATTCGAATGAATGTGGAAAAAGGCGATGGTCTTGAGCTAATTGATCAAATTGAAAAATCGATAAGTAAACCGAGTAAAAAGCTTATTGAACATGTCAATAATATATTAGATGCGAAGTCAGAGTTTATTTTAGTGGATGAGCAACTTATCGTCTATGATCGAGTGATGCAGATTGTAAAAAATAAAAAGCTTGATGGTACGGATGGCAAATATGTTGTACTTGTGAAGGGCGGACCGGGAACCGGTAAATCGGTTGTTGGGTTGAACCTATTAGGTCGTATTTTGCGTGAAGATAAAGAGTGTGTTTATATTGCTGCAAATGCTGCCTTTAAAAATGGAATGGCGAATAAAATTGATAAGGATCGTGCAAAAGCCCTATTTAAGCATCCGTATTATTATAATAAAGAATTGACGCAAAGCAAGCAAGAATTTCAAACGGCAATTATTGATGAAGCTCATCGGATTAGTAAGACACCACCCCCGATGCAGAAAAAACTTGAAAATACCTTAGTTGAAGAAATTATCAGTAAAACCCAGCTGAGTGTTTTTTTTACAGACGATTTACAGATGATTCGGCCCAATGATATTGGATCATATTCACATGTCAAGGAAGTTGCCAACAGACTAGGGTGTCAGCTATATGAATACGAATTAGACGCACAATTTCGATGTGCAGGATCTGAAGGATATTTGAATTGGCTAGATGATGTATTGGCTATTCGAAATACCGCCAATGCAAGTGGCTGGGAAAATTTGGACGACCTTGAATTTCATATATTGGATGACCCAAACATTATGAAAAACAAAATGATGGAATACCAGGAGCTAGGCTTTCAGGCACGATTAGTTGCAGGATATGCATGGCCTTGGAGCAAGGGATTAAATAGTGATGGAAGCTTAGTCAATGATGTAAAAATTTATGAAGATGATGCATTAGTCTTTGAAATGCCTTGGAATCCACAAGAAAGCTACAAAGGAAGAAAAGCGAATAATATTCCCAAAGGAACAACAGAATGGGCTATTGACCCACGTGGCGTTAATCAAATTGGCTGTATACATACGACACAAGGACTAGAATTTGATTATGTCGGTGTCATTATCGGAGAAGAATTCCGTTACGATTTGCAACAAGAATGTTGGGTAGCGGATGTTGGTAAATGCCATGATAAAAAAATAGGAAAAAGAGCCCAAGATGATTTTTTGCGTCTCGCACAAAATACATATAAAACATTATTAACGAGAGGTATTAAAGGTGTATATGTCTACTCAGTTGATCAAGATACAAGACAGTATCTGCACCGTCGATTAAATACGGTCAAAAATCTTGAAGAACAACGATTCTACCATAAAAAAGAAACCACGCTTCATGAATTATTTAATGTTCAGCCGACTCAAGTGGCGGAAGGTAGTTTTTATGGTGAGAAGGTAAGCATACACCTTGAAAATTTTAGTGTCACAAAATTTGCGGGAAGTTCAATGTATTGTGATATACATGATGAACATTTAGTATATGATCAATTGTGTCAACTTGCACACCGGAAAAATATACGTGATACTGCATTAATGCAACAATTGGAAGAAACCCCTCAGATAAGACATTATGTCTTATTACCGGATACCCTTCAAATAGATATACAGTTTTCAAAATTTACACCTAAGGCGATTGTACGACGAACAAGCCAGGACAAAAGTATTCTTTCATTTGTTTTTTGAAAAAAATATATTTTATAAATCTCTATGTCAATACCTTTTCTCCATAAAGGTATTGACATTTTTCTGATTACGTAATATATTACTCAATAAAGAGTAACATATTACGTAATGGAGGTATAAGATGGATAGCGAACGAATGGAAATCGAAAAAGAAGTTCTGGCACGTGTTTTTCAACTGTCAAATAAGTTGCAGGTGTTATTGGACCATCAGTTAAAATCGGACAATTTAACAGCAAAGCAACTATTTTTGATGATTGTTCTGGGATCATTTGAAAAAAATCCGGGGTTTTCTGAAATTAGCGAGCGGTTTGAAACAAGTCGTCAAAATGTAAAACAATTGGCACTAAAACTAGAAAAGAATGGCTATGTTGAAATCTATACAGATGAAATGGATGCGCGATTTAAGCGCCTTCGATTTACGCCCAAGGCGATAGATTATTGGAAGCAAAGAGATGAAACAGATGTGTTTATGTTAAATAAGATGTTTCTAGAGGTGCCCATAGAACAAATGCTGGGGATGCAAAACACAATGGAACAAATGGACGCAAACATTCGTTTATTCGATGATAACGAGGAGGTCAAGAGTGAAAACGAGTATTAAAATAATAGGATTAATTCTACTAATGAGTATAATTATTATTGGGACGATTGCATTACTTAATTTGACAAAGAAAAAATATCAAAATCTTGTAAAAGAGGGAATTAAAAAGGAGTCTGAAGAGAAATCAGATCGAATAAAAAAAGATGACATAGAAAAACTTCCGGAGCCAATACAGCGCTATTTAAATTATGTGGGTGTTGTCGGTAGTGAAAAAGTTAAGAACTTTCGTGTGACCTTAGAGGGAAATATGAAAATGGAACGAGGGGCTGACTTCTTACCCTATACCGCGGAACAAACGACATTTCAAAATCAAGGAATTCGTCTATTTTACATGGATGTCATCATGAAAAAAATGAAAATTTCCGGATTGCATCATTTTAATGAAGATGATGCGCGTATGAAAATCAAAGTCTTAGATGTGTTTACGGTTGTGGATGAAGAGGGGGAAAAGATGCGACAGGCAGAAACGGTAACTTTTTTTAATGACATGGTTGTTTTTGCACCGCAGACATTGATTTATGCCGATATTCAATGGGAAGTCATTGATGATTTTAACGTGAAAGCGGCTTTTACCCACCGAGGTGTAACCGTTCATGCAAGATTGATTTTTGATGAAGAAGGGCGAATCATTAATTTTATATCCAATGATCGATTAGCCTTAGAAAAAGACGGTGTGAGTAATAACATTCCATGGTCTACACCTATTTCAAAATATCATACCGTCAATGGACTCAATCTTCCACAATACGGTGAGGCCATTTGGCATTATGAAGATGGTGATTTTACCTACATTACCTTAAATGTACGTGATATAAACTATAATATTCAAAATTAATTTCAAAAAAGGTATCAAAAAAATCAAAAACCGGCGTATAGTATAGTGCAACAGGATAAAAGAACAAAATCAACGAAATGGAGAGTGGAACAAATGAAAAACAGAATTTTAAAGGTATTATCATTAGTAATGATCTTTGCATTAGTACTATCGCAAGTTGCCTATGCAAAACCTGAAGGTGTTGGACGTGGACGTGAACATGCACCGGGACAATTGAAAAAAATGGAAGGTTACATGAATTTTGCTGAGAGTAAAATACGTGTACGTAACATGTGGATTGAATCGGAACAACCACCGGTACTTAAGCAAAACAGGACACTAATACCTGTACGTGCGATTACAGAAGCTTTAGGCTGTGAAGTTTTATGGTTTAACCCATATGCAGTCATTATTAGTCCGGATGAAGATATGGTGATTATTTTTGACTTGGAAACAGATATTGATAGTGACGATGGAAAAACTTATATGTTTGATGATGAAGATGAAGATTTTGACGATCTATTAGCTTTGGTCAAGGAATTTGACCCAGATGAAGCGGACGATTTTTATGAAGACCTTGAAGCGATGATGTCAGATGGGCAGTTAGTTGCTATTGACGTATCCCCTGGTTTGATTAATAATAGAACATATGTCCCAATACGCTTTATTGCAGAAGCATTTGGTCTTCGCGTAAGCTACAATGAAGACACAAAAGAAATTGATATCGACGATGAGACAGATATACCAGAGTTAGACCCGGACAAAGAAGAAATACAGAAACCGGAAGATGTCGTTCTTGTCGTTACCTTAAATGACCATGCGTTTAAAGGCATCATGTTAGGTGATGATATGCTGGTAGAAGATGTTGACTATACAAGTACAACAGGAAGTTCCTTAACTGTTACGCTTCTAAAAGATTTTATCGAAGAGCTTGATTCAGAAGAGCATGTATTTGAATTTGTTTTTGAAAATCAAGAAGATGAAGAAGTGACAATAGAATTTGAGTTAACCCTTGAATATCTTGACCAATTACCTAAACTTAGTCAAGAAAGAATTCGATTTAATGAAAGAGCATTTGAAGACAGTGATTACGCAGATGCTTACGGGAATTTAGTCGTTGAATTAGAGCTTAACAGCTGGGAATTTAAAAATATTTCGAGTCTCGACGAAGATGAAGAATATGAAACAAGTAATGATGGAGATGAAGTCAGTATTACAGAAAACTATTTAAATGATTTAGACGAAGGTGACTATGAACTTCAATTTGTGTTCGAATTAGATGACCTTATGTATGTCAACTATTTAGAGATTGAAGTAAACTAAGAATAAGCTATGAAATAAATGATAAGTACTTAGGGTGAAGCAAATGCGTACAGAACTCGATAATAAAATTATACAAATAAAATCTACGGACAATAAGGAAGAAATAAATCGGTTGATTGAAGATTATCAACCCTTTGTTCTGAACGTCATTACAGCTTTAAAAAAAAGCTATGTAGATGTGGATAATGATGACGAGTTTTCTATTGGACTCATGGCATTTTATGAAGCCCTAGAAAAATATAACGAGGCGCGCGGAGACTTCTTGAGCTTCGCTCGCCTCGTTATTCAAAGTCGGATCAAAGATTACTGGTCCCAGCAGAAACACGAATACACGACAAATCTACTTGAAGATGCAGTAATTGAAGAGAATTTTGATGAAAAGCTTCTTCTTCGAAAAGAAATCGAAGATTTTGAGAAGGTGCTTAAAAGCTTTGGACTGACCTTTGAACAACTTGTCGATCATACACCAAAGCATATTGATACGCAAAAAAGAGCGAAAAAAATCGGGTTACAAGCCGCAGAGCAAGAGGATTTAATGACCCATTTATATACAAAAAAGAGGCTTCCTATCACACAAATCTCAAGACGCTTTAAAGTCAGTCTTGTTATAGTAAAGCGGAGCAAGATAACAATTACATCGGTGATGATTATTGTAAAAGAAAAATTTAGCCGAATCATGGAATGGATTGAATAATAGAGGTGTTGAAAATGATCAAAAAAGGCCTTGTTGTTAAATTAAATCAAGATCATATTATTGTAATGACCGACCAAGGTGACTATGAGCGAATTGCACGACGTGAAAAAGCGGATATCGGATTAAAAATAATGTATACTGAAAAAGATGTTATTTTTAATCCTCAAATAGCCTCCTATTCAAAAAATTACAGAAAATATCTTGTGGCGGCAAGTCTTGTCTTTGCTTTAATAATGGGATTGATTTTACAGTCAACTTTGTATACAGAGCCAGAGCAAAACTTGCTTAGTGAGAATATAGAATCAACTGAGCAGGCAGTTAAAATCACAACAATTATTGCAGTTGATATTAATCCGAGCTTTCAATTGATGGCAAATGCCAATGATACTGTGGTTAAAGTCAAGTCGATGAATGACGATGCAAAAACCATAGATGTATCCAGTGTGGTTGGATTAAATATAGAAGAGGCTATTGAACATATTGTATATCTTGCCGATGAAGCAGGCTTTATTGATTCAACGGATGAAGCTGAAGATTATGTTCTTGTTACAATAATTATGGCAGATGATCAGTCAGAAGCAGATGAAGAAAGCTATGCCGCTGATTTAAAAGCAAATGCATCAAAAGTAAATGAGCTACGTGAAAATGTTCAAAATAGTGCTGCTTTGGGAAAAGTGAATTTTGCTGTTACGACAGCGACAAAAGAACAGCTCAAAGAAGCTGAACTAAAAAAAATTCCGGTTGGACTGTACGTTTCAGGCATAAAAAAAGAAATGACAATAAAAGATTATTTTTCAAAAGAAGAACAAAAAGAAGCCTTTAAAGAAAATGGTAAGGTCATAGATAAGAAGGCCCTTAAAGACGCGGTGAGAGAAGCGAAAGAAAAGAATGAAAAAAAAGAAAAGTCCCCGAATCCAGGCAATAGCCAAAAAGAGAATCAGGGACAAGGACAAAGTCAACAAAATCAGGGAAAGGGTAAAGGAAAAGGTCAATAAGAAGAATCCTCAAACAAGCGTAACCATTCACCATAACCTTCTTTTTCCAAGTTTTCCAGTGGAATAAAGCGCAAAGAGGCGCTGTTGATACAGTAGCGAAGACCGCCTTGATCCATTGGTCCATCATCAAAAACATGACCTAAATGGCTGTCCCCTACGCGGGAACGGACTTCAATGCGTCGCATATGTGAACTTAAATCGGTGTTTTCATTAATGACTTCGGATTCGATTGGCTTGGTAAAACTTGGCCAGCCACATCTGGAGTCATATTTATCGAGAGAACTAAATAAAGGCTCTCCAGTCACGATGTCTACATAGATACCCGGTTCATCCTTATCGAAGTAGGCATTGTTAAAGGGGGCTTCTGTTGCGTTATTCTGGGTTACGTCATATTGTTCTTTTGTCAATTTCTTCTTAAGAAGATCATCACTTGGCTTACTATATTTATCGAAATTCATAACATCACCTTTTCTAAAAAACGCGTTATTTAGTTGCTATCTATATTATATCGAATATAGTTCTATTCGTAAAGAAAAGCCAATGCTTAAGTTCCTTCTATGAAAAAACCATGGTATAATAAAAATCGAAATACAGAACAAAAGGAGATTTTTATGAAGATTCGACAAGCTAGAATAGATGACTTAGCAGCGATTATGGAAGTATACGCTTATGCAAGAGATTTCATGAAAAAAAATGGGAATCCGTCCCAGTGGAAAGATATGTATCCATCAATGACATTAATTGAATCAGATATTGCAAAAAAAGAATGTTTTGTTGGTGTCGATACAGATGGAAGTATACGCTGTGTATTTGCCTTTATAATAGGGAATGATTCTACCTATGATTATATTGAAGATGGACAGTGGCTAAACGAGGACACTTATGGAACAATTCATCGTATTGCAAGTGATGGGATAATCAAAGATGTCTTTAGTCAATGCGTCGATTTTTGCAATGAGCGTATCGATAATATACGAATTGATACCCATCGTGATAATAAAATTATGCAACATCAAATCATGAAAAATGGATTTGAAAATTGTGGGATAATTTATGTTGAAGACGGTAGTGAACGTATTGCATATCATCGAATACAATCAAAAAAAGTGATATAGGAGTTGGCATGATAAAAACAATCATAAAAAATGGAGACAGTCTTGATGTTCAAGTCATTCATAAAAAAAGAAAAACATTGGGTATATATATAGATGTTTATGGAAATGTTGAAGTGCGTGTGCCGAAAAATGCGACAGACGCCCAGATTGATGCATTGATTGAATCCAAATGGACATGGATTATTAAGACAACAAAAGAGATGCAAGAAAAAACAAAAGGTTTTCGAAAAAAAGAATATATAGACGGCGAGACCTTTTTATACTTAGGAAAGGAATATCCTCTGTATATCGACCTTGATGAAAGCCGAAGCCAATCTAGAGTTCAATTTGATATGGAAAAATTTGTGATTTCAATGCAAGACAAGGATGAAGAGCTTATAAAAAAACTCATCACAAAATTTTATAAACAGCAATGTAAAAAGTTAATTGAATCCCGAATAGGGCACTATCAACACTATTTTTCGGTTAAACCAAGAGAGATTAAGATTGCCTCAAATAAGAAAACATGGGGGACGTGCAACAGTCAAAGACAATTAACATTCAACTGGAGATTGGTAATGGCACCCATGGAAGTCTTAGATTACGTGGTTATTCATGAAATGTGTCATATGATTCATTTAAATCACGACCGGTCTTTTTGGAGATTGGTTGGAAAATACAAACCGGATTATGAACAGTGCCAAGAATGGCTTAGACAATCCCATTGGAAAATGGTTGTCTAGCCAAATTGAACGATCATCATTGAGAGAAAGCCTGTAAAGAAGATAACTATGGCCATAATAATCTGATTAAAGGTTAATTCTAATTCGCGAATTTTTGTAAAGAGTCGCATTTGCAGATAGACATATCTATAAAACAAGATGCCCACAAGTAGTGTGAATAAATATATAAATAACTTGCTGAGATAACTTGATGCGGATACATAGACTTCAAAATCAAACATAACACTCATAATGATAGGGCCAAATATTCCACCTAAGAAGCAAGTCGCAGCTAAAAGCAAAATAACAAACTTTTGATTCCATCCAATGTGAAAATGTTCTTTCGAATCTCCGCGAAGCATTTGGGCGTATTTTATAAAAATCAAAATGGTGCCCACGTTGATAATAAAAAAAGCAAGTTCAAAAAGGAGCGAATCACTCATTCCTTCATGAATAAGGTTTTTTGAAAAATTTCCATTAAAGAGTGGCGCGCCAGTGATACCCAAGATGGCAAAAATCGAAGCGATGGAGACATATGGCATGCGTTTAAAGACTCCTCGAATTTCTCGAATATCTCGGGTGTGATACTCATCAACGATAATCCCTGCTGTTAAAAATAGCGTCGACTTAAAGATGGCATGGTTAAGAATATGATAGATGGCACCCCAGTATCCATAAGTTGAGTTTAAGGATAAGCCAAACACAATAACACCGATCTGACTAACCGTGCTGTATGCAAGAATGAGCTTTATATCGGTTTGGCTCAGTGCGAAAACCCAACCGATGACAGCCGTCATAAATCCGAAAATCATAAAAATCAACATTTCATCAAAAACCGGTTGAAATAAGTTGGTTATCCGTATAAAAAGATACACGCCACCTTTGACATAGAGTCCGGAAAGGATTGCGGAAATAATTGAAGGGGCGCTTGCGGTTCCGTGAGCTTTTGGTAACCAGCTAAAGAGTGGCATGATTGCAGATTTAAGGTCAACAGCAGTAATCATGAGTACAAAGGGTAGGATGAGTGTACGCGGGTTTTCGACGAGAGGTAACCGTTCGCTTAACAAGGTTAAATCCGTCGTCCCGAATATTTTATATATATATCCGATACCAAATAGAAACAAGGTCATGGAGGCAAGATTGGTAAAGAGATAAACAATCCCGTCATAGATTGACTTTGAATCTTTTTTAAATACGATAAGAATCGTTACGACAATTGTGGACACTTCAATCATCACATAGATGTTGAATAAATCGTTGGATAGAAATATTCCTGAAATCAAACCCTGTAAGGCAATAAATAAAAATAAAAACAAGTGGTTTACATAGCTTTTCTTGTAATTATACAGTAACATACAGGAAAACAAAAAGATGGTCAGTGAAACCATAACACTACTAAATAAATCGGCTTTTAATGTAATACCAACGCCAATATCGTAGCCACCGATAACTTCGAGTTTAGTACCATTTGTACGGACATCAATAAAGTTGATAATCGAAAGAATAAAAAAAGCGACTTGGATAAACAATACGATGACTTTTGTACGCTTTGAGTTGGACAGATAAGAGACCAAAGCAATCATAAGAGGAAGAACAACAAACCAATATAAAGCCATTAATCTTCCTCCTTTCGCATGCGAACGATTTTTGACCAGTTTGTTGAACCATAGTGGTGATATAGACTAATAAACATGGTCAGTCCGACAGCAGTTACAGCGACACCAATGACGATTGCCGTAATCATGAGTGCTTGTGGGAAGGGGTCGGTCATCAGTACCGCATCTCCAATCGGAGGTTCAGCGGCAGCATCATAATTAATGTTTAGAAAAAAGAGAATAAGTGCAGCTTGAATAATACCAAAGGACATGACGGTCTTGATAATATTACGACGGGCTAAGAGACCATAAATACCAATCCCGAACAATGCAATTGCAATGATTGAACCATCTAGAAATCCGCTTGTCATAGAATCACCTGCTTTCAAAAAGTACAAACCGATAGAAGACGACGCTTAATCCGCAAGCGACTTTTATACCGATTAGAATATTCATGGTAATGAGATAATAAGGTTTCAAAAAATAAGGAATACTGTCACGGAATGCAAAAATAAAAATCGTTGCAAAAAGTAAGAGCACGAGGTATAGAATTTTTTCCAATTTATTTAAGGCGGTTATACTAATCGTTTTTTCATAGGTTGTAAAATACTGAATAATAAAAACAGAAGATAGAATGGCACCGCCTTGAAAACCGCCACCAGGAGATAGATGCCCGTTTAATATAATATATATTCCAAAAACAATGATAAATGGGTAGATTGCACCCATGGTTACTTTTAATAACATAGAATGTTTTGGCATTAATAATCCCCCTTATGTCGTGAGAAATAAATAATTCCGATGACGCTGACTAATAGAAGCAATGTTTCAAATAAAGTGTCAAACATTCGATAGTCTAGGTATATAGCAGTTACAGCGTTGATTGATCCTGTATCGGCTTGAAAATTCGTTGTAATGTAATCATACAAATTTTTTGTTACGGAAACCGGCTGCACTTCAATAGAAGCCATCAATAGGAATACAGAGAAAATCCAAGTTGCGATCATCTTTCTACGTAGCATTATCCGTCTCCTCCTCTTCTACTCCATCTACATCTTCATCTGCCCATTCGAGCTCCTCGTGGATAAACTTAGCATGATAGTCTCGAGAGCATTCTTTTTCAAAGTAGTTCAATAATTCATTATATTGATAACTGTTTCGTAGTCCATGCAGCCAAAGTCCCTTTGAGCTATGAAAGAGAATGACGTCATAAGAAGCGCTTTGCTTAAGTTTTGTGAAACTAGCAGAAGTGTTAATGATATCAAGCTGTAATTCCTGAGCATTGGAGAAATGTCCGAATATTGTATGGATTTCTTCCTTTTCATCTTGCATAGCATCGAAATGTGCTTCATCATTTATGTGAAAATTATAATATACAGTAAAAATCCGATATTTTTTTAAAGCTACAAGATACAAAATCGTTGATAAGGTACAACCAATTGTGGCTTCCGCAATAGCAACGTCAGGTGCACCCAAGAGTAAGTATACAATGGAGCAAATTAGTGAAAAGACGGACAAATAGATGACCGCATTTCGAAGAACGGTTGACTGAATGGCAATGATTGCAAACACAATGAGTGAAATATAAAACAAATCAAGAATCATTTTTTGCTCCTCCTCTCAGGATGGTAGTTGCTCATATAAGCCCCACGTCCTAATATGTGATTGGATAAAGGATTAAGCAAAAGCATTAAGAAAAGAACAAAGCCAATCTTCATCGAAGCGATGGACCAGCCGGAATAAGTAATAAGACCGATAAAAATCGCAATTAAGCCGGCGGAATCAATGAGAGATGAACTTGACAAACGTACGTAAAAATGTTCATAACGTTGAAGACCGTATATTCCGAATAATTGAAAAATAAGTCCGATGCACATAAATATTCCACCTATAATTTGATGCAAGTCCATTAGATCTTCCCCTTTCGTTGAATAAACCGTGCCATAAAAACAATACCAATAAAGCCAAGTAATGCATAAACAATGGCGATGTCTAATAAGTAGTCTAAGTTTTCGATTAAGGCATATATAATCATAACAATGATCATTGTTACAGAAAATAGATTCAAGGCAAGAAGACGATCCCATACAGAAGGACCTTTAATTAAGAGATAGAGATAATAGATTGTCATAAGTGAAAAGATAACAAAAAACACATTAAGCATGCTGATCCCCCTTTTTGATGAGATCTTCAAAATCTTTGAAAATATGATTTTTAATATCTTTTTGACGAATGGTCAATGGGTATAACCACAATATTGTATATGCATTATCTGCCATATGAACTGTAACTGTTCCTGGTGTTAATGTAATAGCATTGGCAACAATAGATTGCAACCATAGACGGTTAATTCGTGTATCGGTTGAAACGAACTGAGGATTGATTTCTCCCTTTATAAGATGTATGATAGTTTTAAATGCGGAAACATAAATATTTTTAAACAGGAGTAATAAAAACAAAAAAATGAGAAATGGAGATGTATTATAATTATACTGTTCATTTTGATGTGGTTGAATAATATTTAAAATATACATTGTAATGAAGGACACAATAATCCCAACGAAAATCGTGGATAATCGAAAATTTCCATTTAATATCGACCAAATAAAGGTTAATATAAAAATTAAAATACCATGTTTTCTTAGTGTATTCATAATACCTCCAACTTTTTTGGTAGGGTCATTGTAACATAATTTAACATCATTTTGCCACATAAATATGGTAATATTTATAAAAAATTAATGAAGGTGATCAAATGTTAGAAAATCGAATTTTAATTGCAGAAGATGAAGAGAAACTTCGCAAAATAATTAAAAAATATCTGATGAATGAAGGTTATGATGTCTATGAAGCGTCTAATGGTCAAGAAGCATTGGAAATGCAGGAAGAGTTTGACGTTGACTTGATTATTCTTGATGTCATGATGCCGGTGATGGATGGTTGGATGACCCTAAAACTGATTCGTAAAGAGAGTAAGGTTCCGGTGATGATGTTAACGGCGAGAACCAGTGAAGAAGATACAGTTTTTGGGTTTGAACTAGGGGCGGATGACTATATTGCAAAACCCTTTCGAGCCAGAGAACTTGTGGCTAGAGTCAAAGCATTGTTGCATCGAAGTGGTAAAATGGCGGCAACGGATAAAGTACAAATTGGGGACTTAAGAGTTGATCTTTTAGGCATGCATGTTGAGGTTAATGAACAAGCCATTGAATTAAGTCCCAAAGAATATGAGTTACTCATTTATTTTTTGAACAATCGGAATCAGGCACTATCTCGTGAACAGATACTCAATCGAATTTGGGGATATGATTTTGTCGGAGATGACCGAACTGTGGATACCGTTGTAAAACGATTACGAAAAAAATTGGAGCATGAAGGGGAGCGAATAAGCACTGTACGAGGTGTCGGCTACCGTTTTGAGGAGGAATAGATGAAATCTATACGTATTCGTATATTAAGTTCGTTCATGATTTTAATTGTGATTATTGCTCTGATTTTTAGTATAGGTGTTAATCACTTTATTCAACGCTATTATTATGGAAATAAGATTATGGATATGAAGGAAGTTGCTAATTCGATTGACACAATCTATAATACAAGTGATAGTGAAGATGAAGCCTTAAACCGTATTGAATATTTAGGCTATATATTTGAAGGAAAAATTCAGATTTTAGATACAAGTACAAATAAAATTGTATTTGAAAACAAACGTCTTCAATATAGTGAGGGTGTTATTATTAAAGAAATTGTTTATAAAGATCAAGTCGGCTTGGTATATGAAACCTCTTTTCCGGTTGAAGGTGCTCGTTGGCTTATTTTCATTGATCATTTAGAAAGCGATAAGTATGCTGCCTTGCAAATACCGATTATTGCTATTGAAGATACTATAAGTACCCTTCAAGCGTTTTTAAATATTCTCTTGATGATTACAACAGTTGTTGCCGTTATTTTATCAATTATTTTGTCGACCAATATTACCCGTCCCATTAAAGAGTTGCATCGCGTTGCAAGAAATATAGGGAATCTAAAATTTGACGATTATTATAAAGGTTTACGTCAAGATGAATTGGGTGAATTGGGACAAGAGTTAAATTCAATCAGTAATAAACTTGAAAACACAATCAATGATTTATATGTAGAAATAAAAAAAGAGAAAAATATAGATTTAATGCGGCGTCGATTTGTAGCTCAAGTGTCCCATGAATTACAAACACCGATTTCTATCATATCAAGCTATACTGAAGCGTTAATGGATGGTATTGTTGAAGAGGATGAAATGCTTGAATATTACCAAGTGATTGAAGAGGAAGCAAATAAAATGAGTCATATCATTCGAGATCTGTTAGAGTTATCACAGCTTGAAGCGAATACACTTTCTTTTGATTTTAATGAAATTCATCTTCGACCCTTTTTGTCAACATTAATGGAGCGCTATCGAAGGGTAATTGAGGGTAAAAATCTTCGGTTTTCCTATACAGATGAGTGCACGCGTGACGTTGTTATTCAAGGCGATGCACTCCGATTAGAGCAAGCGATAACGAATATTTTGAATAACGCCATAAAAAATTCGGATGACTTAATCACCGTTGGTGTGTATAATGAACAGGAAGTTACAAAAATAACAATCGTAAATTCAGGAGAACCAATCCAAGCGAATGACTTAACACACTTGTTTGAAAGTTTTTATAAAGGAAAGAGTCGAAATAAAAGCATTGGAACAGGATTGGGCCTAGCCATTGCGTCGCAAATATTTGACAAGCATCACATTGCATATAATGTGGATAATTTGGAACATGGAGTTTGTTTTACAATACGTATAAAAGATTTATAGAGAGGATGAAGGGAAATGTTGAAAGGAAATGAACGTCGAGAATGCATACGAAAAGATTTGATGAAATCATTAAAGGCAATAAAAGGTGCAGAATTGGCAAAGAAATATGGTGTGAGTCGACAAGTTATTGTGCAAGATATTGCCCTCTTGCGAGCGGTGGGAGAGCAAATCGTGTCGACTGCAGACGGTTACATTTATTTTTCATTTCATATGAATATGCCGAAACGTGTTTTTGCGGTTCAGCATAACCAAGATGACATTGAAAAAGAACTCAAAATAATCCTTGATTTAGGTGGTAGCTTGCTCAATGTTTTTATCCATCATCCCATTTATGGAGACTTAGTAGCAGATATGAATATAGAAAACACGCACCAAATGCAAGCATACATTAAAAAGTGTCAAACAGTAGAATTCAAGCCACTGATGTTATTAACGGATAATGTACATTATCATACGGTCGAAGCCAATAGTGAAAAAGATCTCGATCGTATTGAGCAAGCGTTACAGGATTTAGGATATTTATATGAAGACGAAGGAGATTACAATGAAGCAAATGATTGATCGCTTATTCCAAAACCAAGATTTATCAGATTTGGAATTGGTGGACCTAATAAACAACTTAGATGATGACTCGATGGATTACTTGTTTAAAAAAGCGGATGAACGCAGGCAAAATGTTTACGGTAAAGATGTCTACATGCGAGGATTAATCGAATTTACAAATTTTTGTAAAAATGACTGCACCTATTGCGGTATACGACGTTCAAATAAACTGGCGGACAGATATCGTTTATCCATTGATGAAATTCTTGAGTGCTGCGAAGTCGGTTATGAGTTGGGTTATCGAACTTTTGTATTGCAAGGTGGAGAAGATAGCCAATATACAGATGAAGATATTGTTAGCATGATTAAACGTATCAAAGAAAAGTACAAAGATATTGCCATAACGTTATCCATTGGCGAAAAACCTTATGCATCTTACCAAAAATACTATGATGCAGGGGCGGACAGATATTTACTTCGTCATGAGACAAGTGCACGTGGTCTTTATGAAAAATTACATCCAAAGATGAGTTATGATGAACGAATACAATGTTTATATGATCTCAAAAAAATCGGCTACCAAATTGGTGCCGGATTCATGGTGGGACTGCCAGACCAAACAACCGAAGACCTTGTAAGCGATTTGAGGTTCTTAAAAGAACTACAACCACAAATGGTTGGTATCGGACCATTTATTCCCCATAAAGATACCCCACTAGCGAATGAAATCGGTGGGGACTTACGAATGACAACGATTCTTTTGGCAATTATTCGTTTAATGCTACCGGGAGTGCTATTACCAGCTACAACTGCGCTTGGTTCCATTAGCCCCCAAGGGCGTGAAAAAGGATTAAAGGCAGGAGCCAATGTCGTTATGCCAAACCTATCACCAACAACAGTACGAGATAAATACTTGTTGTATGATGGCAAGATTTGTACCGGCGACGAAGCGGCTCACTGCCGAGGTTGCATTGAAAAACGTATCAATAGTTCAGGCTTCCAAGTAAACATGTCACGAGGAGACCATGTTGATTTTTTGAATCAATAATCTTAAACCAAAGACTCCATTTCATTGAGAAGATTTTCGAATACGGATAAGGCTTCTTCAATTGGAGTGGTTTGTGTCATATCAACACCGGCTTCTTTAAGTATATCAATCGGATACTTGGAGGAGCCGCTTTTTAAAAAGTTTTTATAATGATTAGCGGCAGTTAAACCACCTTCAAGTATATTTTTAGATAAAGCAACAGCAGCAGAAAATCCGGTTGCATATTGATACACATAAAAAGCATTATAAAAATGTGGTATTCGAGACCATTCATATCCAATCAGGTCATCAACAATTATATCATCACCATAATACGTCTGATTCAAGTCTTTATATATGGCGAACATGCCATCTGAAGTAATTGGATTTCCATTTTCCAGAAGGTCATGGGCCTTTTTTTCAAATTCAGCAAACATAACTTGACGATATAAGGTCGTTCGAAAACTTTCCATATAATAGTTTAACAAATATAATTTTTGATTTTTTTCCTTAGCGTTGGCAAGTAAATGTTGAATAAGTAACGATTCATTGACTGTTGAAGCAACTTCAGCTAAAAAAATCGGATAGGAATGATATATATAAGGTTGATGGCTATTGGAATAATAGGAATGGAGAGCATGGCCCATTTCATGAGCTAGGGTAAAGGTGCTATTTAGGGTGTCTTGATGATTTAACAAAATATAAGGGTGTCTGTCATAGGTTCCCCAAGAATAGGCGCCACTACGTTTGCCTTTATTTTCATAAACATCAATCCAACGTTCGCTAAATCCCTTATTCACAAGTTCTAGATAATCATCACCCAGTGGCTTTAAACTGTCTAAAACAATTTTTTTTCCTTCTTCATAGGTAATCGTTTGATCCATATCATTGACCAATGGTGTATATAAATCGTACATATGTAATTCAGAATGATTCAGCATTTTTTTGCGTAAGCGAACATATCGATGTAAAAGAGGAAGGTGATCATGTACGGTTTGAATCAGGTTATCATAAACCGAAATGTCAATGTTTTTACCACTTAATGAAGCTTCGCAGGAAGTGCTGTACTTACGTGCGCGCATTTCAAAAACATCTTTTTTTAAGCTTGCAAGATAAATGCTTGTTAATGTATTTGTGTGATCCTTCATTTTCTGATGAAGACCTTCAAATGCATTTTTTCGTAAGGTGCGATCTTTGCTTTTGATGTAACGCTGATAGGAACCTAAAGATAGAGGCAGTTTGTTGCCATCTTCATCTTGAATCTCCGGTAAAACAAGATCGGCATTCATAAACATGGAAAAAATCTCACTTGGCGATCCGGTAAAGTCTCCGGCAAGGGCTAACAACTCTTCATGCTCTTTAGGTAATATATGTTTTTTTTGTCGGAAAAGATTGTCAAAAAAGTGGGTATATTTTGATAAAGGTGCGTATGATGCCATATATTCTTGGATGACAGAAATATCTGCGGTCATTAATTCTGGTTCAAAAAAAGCCAGTTGGGAGTTTATCTTGACATCTAATCCATTTACTTTTTGAACAGCTTCTTGTGAAGCATTATCTCCGGTATCTTCGTGAAGCTTCATATTTGAATAAACATAAATACGATGAAATAAAATAAATAGATCAGAACGTAATTCTAATGCGTCGTAAAGCGTTTTTGCAGAGAGGGTCAGTTGACCCTTGTAAGCGCTGACATTGTTGAGAAGCTCTTGAATTTGCTTATAGATTTGATTCCATTCGTCCTTGGACGTAATCATATGTGTTAGGTCCCATGTGTAATCAGGATGAATTTCACTTCGTTTTGTATATGTGATTTTACTCATCATAACCTCCTTATTCGAAAAAATATGTTTTTAGTATATCATATTTATGACATTTTAGTGAAATGGATAATATATATATGACAGAGTCATTTACAATATGTTATAATAAGAATGACAATGACCACAAAATGATTTTGAGAGGTAAACAAATGAAAATTTTATTTGTATCGTCAGAGACTGTACCTTATGCTGCTTCAGGTGGCTTAGCAGATGTAGCGGAAGCGTTACCCATAGCATTGAAAGAAGAAGGTGTGGACATTATACGTGTCATGCCTAAATATAGAGGGATTGAGGACAATTATGAGTTAAAACGAGAGTTTAGCTTTATTGTTGAGACTGGAGGACAGGCAAAAGTAGCCGATGTTTACACATTAAATTACGATGGCGTTTTAACGTATTTCATTGGAAATGCAGATTATTTTGAACGCGATGGACTCTATGGATATACCGATGATGATGAACGCTTTGGATTTTTTTGCAAAGCAACGCTTGAGATGTTGATTTTTTTAAATTTACAACCCGATGTTATTCATTTAAATGATTGGCAATCAGCCCTTATCGCTCTATTCATGAAAAAAGAATATGTACATTTAGACTTTTATCATAATATTCGATTAATGTTCACCATCCATAATCTTCAGTATCAGGGTGTTTTTGATAAGAGTGTTTTAGATGACTTAAATTTACCGACCAAATACTTTAACATGGATGCGATTGAGTATCATGGTAAGGTTTGTTATATGAAAGCTGGCATCGTCTATGCTGATTTAGTGACCACGGTAAGTAAAACCTATGCGAAGGAGATTCAAACACCTTGGTATGGCTATGGACTTGATGGCTTGTTAAGAAAATATTCGGATAAAATTTACGGAATCGTTAATGGAATATATTATGATAAGTATGACCCGGCGACAGATCAAGCCCTAGAACATAATTTTTCAGTTGAAAACTTTATAGAAATGAAGCCAAAGCAAAAAGCAAGTTTCCAAAGAGAATTAGGGTTGCCGGAACGGGATGTTCCTTTGTTAGGGGTCGTCACTCGTTTGGCCGAACAAAAAGGTGTTGACTTAATCATTCAGGCCATGGAGCGCTTATTGAATCAAGATGTGCAATTTGTCATCTTGGGATCAGGGGATTATTTTTATGAAAGCCGACTTAAGAAGTTGGAAAGTGAGTATCCGGATAAGGTGAGTGCGAATATTTTGTTTAATCAAAATTTAGCTCGACGAATATATGGTTCTGTTGATATGTTCTTAATGCCATCTTTGTTTGAACCATGTGGATTATCTCAATTATACAGCCTAAGATATGGGACTATTCCAATTGTTCGGCGCACGGGGGGCCTAGGAGACACAATAATTGACCATAAAGAAAGTCCGGAAGAAAGTACGGGATTCTTATTTAAGAATTATAACAGTGATGAATTTGTTCAGTCGATACAAAGAGCCTTGGAACTCTATCAACAAAAAGATGATTGGAATGCATTGATTAAACGAGGAATGACAACAAGGTTCTCTTGGAACAAAGCAGCGAGAGAATATATTGAACAATATGAACGAATCATGGAATAATTATTAATTGAAGTGGTGATTCATCAGATCGTTTTTTGAGAATCATCACTTTTTTTACGAAAAAACAAAAGTTGGTGAACGATGAAGAATAAGAGTGTTTATGTGTTTGGAATTTTGGTTTTTATTGCCATAACCAGTTTGATATATACATTTGTCATAAGACCTCAGTATTATCGTTTTAATGGTGGTGAGGTTTATCTTCAGACAGTGGATACACAAATATTTGAGGAGACATATATACAAATGGCAGTTATTGAAGATGCTGTTTTTTTGTGTAGTAAAAACGGACTCATCAAAAAAGACTTGGATAATAAGAACGTATGGAGTAAAAGTTTTTATTTGGAGACGCCCTACATGGTCCATTCAGGTAATTATATTGCTGTTGCAGATATTATGAAAAAGTCTGTATATGTATTTGATGAAAAAGGTTTCCTATTTGAAGTTAAAGAAGATTGGCCGATTATAGATATTAATATGAATAGTGAAGGATTTTTAACGACCGTTATGGAAGGGAAATCACAACATTTCATTAACTATTATAATGATCAAGGCGAGGTTGTCATTGGTAGAGGGACACGTTTTATTGAAGATGGATATCCGATTGCAGTGGATACATCCGATGATTTAAATAAGATGGTAGCATCCTATTTAGGGATAGGTAATAATCGACTGCAAACACAAATTGCTTTTTTTAACTTTGAAGAAAAATATGATCAAATGGATGAAAAAATTGTTGGAGGATTCACCTATGAAAACACTTTACCTGTTGATGTGTTTTGGATAAATAATCGGACTGTAATATCGGTTTTAGATGAATATATTCATATTTTTGATGCGGAGGTAGAACCGACTCAGCTTGTGGAGATACCCTTGGAAGCGGAAATTATTGATTTAGAAGTAACCGCTAATGAACTTATTGTTTGGTTTGGTGATGCCAAGCAATATAGTGAAAGTGATTATGCGAATAGTGTTGGTGTGTTTGACTTTCAGGGAGAGTTAATTATCAAACATCGATTTGACGAAGCCATTGAAGGAATTTCAAGTAATCAGGACAATTACTTCATTATTACACAATCAAAGATTATTAAGTTCAATCGAAAGAGTAGAATATGGTTTTCATCAACATATTCGGATTTTTATAAATTTTATGAAGTGAATACATCGACATACATAGCACAAAGTGACTATGGATATAAGATACTAAAAATTAAAGAAAGGTGAGTCTTATGAATACGCTAGATATGATTATTATTATTATTTTTTTGGGCGCTATATTGTATGGTTTTAGCAAAGGGTTTATAAAAACGTTATATAGTATGTTATCTTTAATCATTGCTTTTGGAGTAACATACTATCTATATCCAATTATGACAAAGTTTGTGATAACACAAACCACAATTCATGAGAACCTTTCTTTGAAAATAGCTGAATCCTTTGACTTCAGTGAAATTTTTATGGGTTTAGTGGGCAAGGAAGAACAGTACCAAGCTATTAATCTTTTAAATGTTCCGAATGTACTTAAGATGTTGCTTAAAGAAAATAATAACACAGAAGGGTTTAATCGAGTTGGTGCAACATCGTTTGACCAGTATGTTAGTGGTATGTTGGCAAATGTCGTTTTGAATATTTTGATTTTTATTGCTTTATTTATCGTTGTTATTATTTTGTTGGCAGTTATAGTCAACATATTAGATCTTATTGCAAAATTGCCCTTCTTGAATATGACAAATAAATTGGCAGGTAGTATATTAGGAGTTGGATTAGGTAGCATCATCGTTATCTTATTTATTGGAATTATTTCATTGATGATTACAGTGACAAATAATCAAGAGCTTGTCCGCCTTGTCGATGAGTCCATTATTGCGGGATATATATATGAAAATAATCCGATTATTCATTATCTTGATCAAGCAAGTATTTTTATGATTTGGGCCTTCAGACCGTTTTTATAAAAATAAAAAATAAAAAAGCGAAAATAGTATTGACACAGATAAATAGCGATGCTATAATACACTTCGCTGGTCAAGTGAGGAACATAATACAATATGGACTAAACGGAAAAAGCGAAAAGAAAATAAAAAAAGCTGTTGACATTGACGGTGAGATATGATATTATAATCTTCGCTGACAAAAACAGCGAAACACAG
>ASRK01000025.1_pt1 | contig 45626 bp, 52 predicted proteins | sample 693218 | NCBI WGS metagenome assembly ASRK01 (sample SAMN02169240, study PRJNA158439) | bioreactor metagenome | isolation source: day 48 sample from continuous culture bioreactor inoculated with sediment... | place: Germany: Bremen
TAGGCTTTGACGAAGTCTATGAGGTGGCACGAGCTGCCGAAATTGTAACAGAATATAGCCGTCAAATTATGGAAAAAGGAAAAACAGCTTCTCCGATGATATCAAGTGCTTGTCCTGCTATCGTTAAGCTTGTAGAGATGCGATTTCCTTCATTGATTCCAAATGTTTTGCCTGTAATCTCCCCAAAAGAGGCGAGTGCAAGGTATGCGCGCCAATATTTAGTGAAAAAAGGAATTCCTTCTGAAGATATCGGCATCTTTTTTATAACCCCTTGTGCTGCAAAGGTAACAGATTCAAGATATCCCCATACATTCGATCATTCAGAAGTCGATGGGATTATTTCGATTAAAGATGTTTATAAATTAATGCTACCGATTATTAAAAATATGCGACCGGAAGAAGTGGAGATACTTCAAACGTCTACAAGTCGAGGTATTGGTTGGGCAGCAACAGGAGGAGAAGGGCTAGCCTCAAAGGTCTATAATCACGTTGCTGTTGACGGAATCGAAAATGTCATCGAGATTCTCGAACGCGTTGAAAACAATAAGTTGGATGTTGAATTTGTTGAATGCCTTTCATGTACAAACGGGTGTTTAGGAGGTCCTCTTACGGTGGAAAATTCATTTGTTGCGACCAACAGAATGTCCAAAGTCAAAAAATACATAAATTCTCTTGGAAAGACAAGAGAGTTAGATATGTATAGGGACACAATCAATCTTGATTGGCAATATTCATTAAAAAATAAACAAGTGATGAAACTTGATGATGATATGACCATTGCCCTCCAGAAAATGGAACGTCTTGAGCAAATTTTTGAAACCTTACCTCAAATCGATTGCGGTTCATGTGGAGCACCGACGTGTCATGCGCTTGCGGAAGACATCGTTCAGGGCAATGCAAATATAGAAGACTGCATCTTTATGTTACGTGAAAAAGTTCGCGACGTTGCCCAAAATATGGTTAGTCTTGCAGGGAAAATGCCACCATCAATTCGACACATGGAAAACAAAAAATAGGAGGTTTTAGTGTGAAAATTAAAGATATAATTGAACCGTTAAGTTTAAAGATTATTACAGGGGAAGAACAATTGAATCGTGAGATTAATGATGGCTATGTCGGTGATTTGCTTAGTGTTGTCATGGGGAAGGCGCCTGAAAATTGTGTTTGGATTACTGTTCAAAGCCACATAAATATTATAGCCGTCGCAACCTTGGCAGATGTGGGCTGTATTATTGTATCAGAAGGTTTTTCTATTGACGAAGATGCTGTTGAAAAGGCAAAGACAGAAGATGTTGTGCTATTATCTTCAAAAGAATCCTCGTATTCAATCGCAAAAAAATTAGGACAGATGGGTTTATAAAATGAAAGAGCTTTCTTATCATATTTTAGATATTGCAAATAACAGTATTCGTGCAAAGGCAAGTCATCTAATTATTAATATCCATGAAAATAGGGAGAAAAACGAATTAAAAATTATCATCAGTGATAATGGAAATGGAATCCCACCGGATATATACAAAGATATTAAAAATCCCTTTACAACAAGTCGAACGACTCGAAAGGTTGGCTTGGGTATTCCACTGCTCAATGATACATGTTTAAATTGTAATGGTCATTTAAATATTGATACTGAACTTGGAAAGGGAACACGATTAGAAGCTTTGATGGAGTTGACCCATATTGATCGCCCCCCAATGGGTAATCTTGTTTCCACAATATTAACCCTATTTGTGTCCCATGAAGATATAAATATTGATTTTACCTATCAAGTAGATGAGACTAGCTTTTCATTATCGACACAAATGCTTAAAGAAATCCTTGGCGATATTTCATTAAATACGCCTGAAATTTCACAATGGATTCGTGAGTATTTGATGGATAACATCACGGCATTGCATGATAGTGAATGAATTAACGAAAAAAGGCAAAAAACGAAGGGTTAGAAAGTTTTTTTGCCTTTTTCTTGTTCGTGAATATTGTATACAATGTGCAAAACGCGGAAAGTGTTGATTTATTCATGGTCCTAAAGAACTTGATAGTTTATTAACACACCTTGTAAATACGGGGAAAATGTTTTATTATAAGTATGATAAATTCGAAAAAAATTAGACAGGGGGTCTAGAATGTCCAGTTTAACATTTAAAAAAGGGATTCACCCAAAACACGCTAAACATTTCACAAAAGACAAAGCCATTGAATACATTCTACCGGAAGGTGATGTAACCATTATGTTGCAACAACATATTGGAGCGCCTTGTTCACCATTAGTCAAAGTTGGGGACGAGGTACTTGTCGGTCAAAAGATCGGGGATTCAGAGAGTTTTGTAAGTGCTCCTGTACATAGTACAGTATCTGGAAAAGTCAAAAAAATTATGGATGTATTGCATCCAAACGGTTCAAAAAGTACGGGAATCATTATTGAGAATGATGGCTTATACAATGAAGTTGAAATGACGCCTAAAGATCCATATTCAATGAGTAAAGACGACATTTTAGCAACAATCCGTGAAGCTGGAATTGTCGGTATGGGAGGGGCTGGATTTCCAACTTTTATTAAGTTGAATCCACCTAAAGATAAAATCATTGATTATATTATTGTAAATGGAGCTGAATGTGAGCCCTACTTGACATCTGATCATCGCGTTATGCTTGAAGAGTCCGACCGTATTATCAAAGGATTGTCGGTTATTCTTACAATCTATCCTGAAGCAAAAGGTATTATCGGAATTGAAGATAATAAACCGGATGCAATCGAGGCTATGAGAAATGCTTTGTCAAAGTTTCAAAAAGAATCCGATTTAGATATTGCTAAAAACATGGAGGTTGCATCCTTAGCAACCAAATATCCTCAAGGCGCTGAAAAACAGCTTATTTATTCTGTAACAAAACGTGAAGTGCCTGGAGGAAAGTTGCCTGCGGATGCCGGTTGCATCGTACAAAATATTGATACTGTCGTTGCCATTCATCGAGCATTTTTTAGAGGACGACCTTTAATGCGACGTATTGTTACATTATCCGGCGAAAATGTAAAAAACCCGGGAAACTACAAGGTAAAAATCGGAACAAGCTATCGACAGCTGATTGAATATGCTGGAGGCGATGTTGAGAATACGAAAAAAATTATTTCCGGTGGTCCGATGATGGGGCTTGCAATTTTTGATATTGATATTCCGATTATTAAAACGTCATCGTCGATTTTACTTTTATCTGATGAGGAAATGCATTCAGGTGAAGAAAGTCCATGTATTCGATGTGGCAAGTGTGTTGATGCATGTCCGATGAACCTTCTGCCTCTTGATTTAGACCGTTTTGCTCGAAACAATGCCACTGAAGCTTTTGAAACATACAAGGGAATGCACTGTATAGAATGTGGTTCATGTTCTTATGTATGCCCCTCAAAACGTTATCTTGTTCAATCTATTCGAACAACACGACGTACAGTTATGGCTGAGCGTAGAAAATAGAAGGAGGATTATTATGTCAGAATTAACGATTGTATCATCATCTCCGCACGTGCGCTCAAACGACACCACGAGTCATATCATGCGAGATGTTATTATTGCATTATTACCTGCAACACTCGTAGGGTTTTATGTTTTTGGACTAGCAGCAGTATTTACAGTAATTATTTCAACCGTTTCAGCCGTATTTTTTGAATACTTATATCAAAAGCTTATGAAAGAACCCGTTCGAGTGAATGATGGTTCAGCTGCTGTAACAGGATTATTATTAGGCTTAAACTTACCGGCGGCTTTACCCAATATGCCTTATTTGTTAGCTATTGTTGTACCAATTATCGGAAGTTTATTTGCAATCATTGTGGTTAAACAATTGTTTGGTGGCATCGGTAACAACTTTATGAACCCTGCATTAGCAGCACGAGCTTTTTTAATTATATCTTTTGCAGAACATATGACATCATGGCCAAGTGTTGATACTCTTGCATCGGCAACTGTACTTGGTTCATTAAAAGAAGGTGGAGTTGTTGATCAAAGTGTTTTTGAAGCCTTTATCGGAACAGTGTCCGGAAGTATCGGTGAAGTTTCAGCTCTGGCAATTTTAATTGGTGGTCTATATTTAATTGCTCGAAAAGTAATACACTATCGAATTCCTGTGTTTTATATAGCTACCGTAGGTGTCTTTGTTCTTCTATATAGCGTCTTTAATGGTGGATTTGACTTAAACTACCTAGGCTATCATCTGTTTGGCGGTGGTTTAATGCTAGGAGCTTTTTTCATGGCAACAGATTATACAACCTCACCAATGACAGCTCTTGGCCAAATTATTTTTGCAGTAGGATGTGGAATCATTACCGCTTTAATTCGATTATTCGGAGCTTATCCCGAAGGTGTATCTTTCGCAATAATTATTATGAACCTTACTGTTCCACTCATAGATCGTTATACAATACCACGAGCTTTTGGGGAGGAGAAATAGTATGAAAAAAGATTCGATATTAAAAAATGCACTCATCTTATTTGGAATCACATTAATAGCAGGTTTATTACTTGGTTTTACGTATAGTTTTACTGTTGATGCTATTGCAGAACAAACGAAGATTAAAACTGAAAATGCACTTGCGGCTGTTATGTCTAACTCCAGTTTTTCTGAATATGATGTCGACGGTAATGTTGAATATATAACCCGTGTCTACGAAGCTGTGTCCAAAGATTCAGGTGAAGTAAGCGGATATGCTTTCCAACTTGAAACAAGTGAAGGATACGATGGTACGATTAATATGATGGTTGGTATCAATGCAGACGGAACAATTAATGGTATTGATATTATCAGTCATACAGAAACACCCGGATTAGGCGCACAAGCTGATGAAGACCCTTTTAAAGGTCAGTTTGTTAATAAATCAGCTTCGTTATTAAGCCTCGTAAAAGGAAATAGTAACGATCAAAATATTGATGCCATTGGTGGTGCAACAATCACATCAGCCGCAGTTACAAACGCTGTTAACGAGGCAATCATATATTATAATGATATTATAAAGGAGGGGAACTAATGGCTAAACTTACGAAGTTATTAAAAAATGGATTATTTGACGAAAACCCTGTTTTAGTACAAGTTCTCGGAATGTGCCCAACTTTAGCGGTTACTTCAAGCGCAATGAACGGATTAGGAATGGGCCTTGCTACAACAAGTGTTCTTTTTGGTTCAAACTTAGTGATATCAATGCTTAGAAAAATTATTCCTGCAAAAGTTCGTATACCGGCCTTTATCGTTATTATTGCAACTTTTGTTACTATTGTGGACCTATTATTACAAGGATATATTCCGGCATTATATGATGCCCTTGGAATATTCATTCCTTTAATTGTTGTTAACTGTATTGTTCTTGGACGTGCAGAAGCCTTTGCTTCAAAAAATGGTCCATTACATGCAATCTTTGACGGTATCGGTATGGGATTAGGCTTCTCTCTTGCTTTAACTATTCTTGGCGCTATTCGAGAACTCTTTGGAGCAGGTAGCATATTCGGAATTCAACTGCTAAGTACATCATGGTATCAACCCATTACGATCTTTATATTAGCACCAGGTGCATTTATCGTATTAGGATTTATGTTTGCAGGATTTAATAAGATTAAAGCATCAAACACGAAAGGATAGGAGGAACATATGGAATTCGTATTATTATTTATTAGTGCGGTATTAGTTAACAACGTCGTATTATCAAGATTCTTAGGAATATGTCCCTTCCTAGGTGTATCAAAAAAGATTGAAACATCGATTGGTATGGGGATGGCTGTAACTTTTGTTATGACCTTAGCTTCCTTAATTTCACATATTGTGTTTTATGCGATTTTAAAGCCATTGAACATTGAATATTTGTATACTATCGCATTTATTTTAGTTATTGCATCACTCGTTCAATTGGTTGAAATGGTTATTCAAAAAACAAGCCCGTCTTTATATCAAGCTTTAGGTGTATTCTTACCACTGATCACGACAAACTGTGCAGTACTTGGTGTAGCTGTTATCAATATGCAAAAAAGCATCCAATCAAATGGTGATTTTGGATTAATTCATTCTGTCATTAATGGATTAGGTACTGCTGTTGGATTTACATTAGCGATTGTACTCCTTGCCGGAATTCGAGAGCGTATAGAGTTTAATCCGGTACCAAAGCATTTCAAAGGCTATCCGATTGTACTAATTACGGCCGGACTTATGGCCATTGCCTTTTTAGGATTTTCCGGAATGATTAAATAAAGAAAGTAGAGGTAAATGATGGATATATCAAGTATTATTTTTTCTGCTGTCAGCATAGGTGGATTAGGCCTTGTCTTTGGACTCGGACTGGGTTATGCAGCTAAAAAATTTGAAGTTAAAGTTGATCCGCTTATTCCCGTGGTAAGAGACGCTTTACCTGGAGCCAACTGTGGTGCTTGCGGTTTTGCAGGATGCGATGCCTTTGCAAAAGGAATCGTTGAAGGACAAGCCCCCATTAACGGATGCCCTGTGGGTGGTAGCGAAACAGCAGTAGCATTAAGTCAAATTATGGGTGTTGAAGCTAGTGAATCCGCACGACAAGTAGCTTATGTAAAATGTAATGGTACCTGCGAAAATGCAAAAGAAAAATACATTTATGCAGGAGTAACGGACTGTAAGAATGCGGCCTTTTTACAAGGCGGAGGTTCTAAAGGTTGTGAATATGGTTGTTTAGGATTAGGAAGCTGTGTTGCTGTTTGTGAGTTTAATGCCATTGATATTATTGATGGTGTCGCTGTAATTAATGATAATTGTGTCGCTTGTGAAAAATGTGTTGCAGCTTGTCCTAAGGCAATTATTGAGATGGTACCTGATGCATCTAAGGTTCGAGTTGCTTGTAACTCAGCAGATAAGGGAAAAGACGTTAAATCAAACTGTAGTGTGGGATGCATCGCTTGTAAAATATGTGAAAAAGCTTGCCCGTTTGATGCTATTCATGTTACTGACAATTTAGCTCGTATTGATTATGAAAAATGCACACAATGTGATGTATGCGTCGAGAAATGTCCAACAAAGGCTATCCCGCATTTAAAATAAGTTCTTTAAGTTCCTTTATTGATTAACATTAATGATTATGATAGAATAAGATGACATTAAAGATAAAGGGAAGGGAATGAAAGACATTGGCATACAATACACGGAACGGCAAAAACGGTTGGACCCTGTTTTTATTACTATTAGCAGGCATTGTTATCGGAGGATTAATTGGTGAATTAGCATCCGGCGTCCCATTTTTGACTTGGTTAAATCTCGGTTATACTTTCGGATTGGAAGATGCTATATCACTTGATTTGAAAATTATTACACTTTTATTTAAGATCACATTTGATATAACCGTTGCCAGTATCGTTGGAATAGCAATTGCTATATTCACATATAGTCGATTATGAGAACTACAAAAAAATTAATTTTAGCATCTCAATCAGAGCGAAGAGCTGATTTATTAAAACAAATAGGCATAGATTTTAAAATTATACCTAGTGAATTTGATGAAAACTCTATATCTAAAACACATATTGAACCGAAAGAATATGTTCAAACTCTGGCTTTAAAAAAGGCAGAGTTTCTTTCGTGTCAAGGTATGGATGAAACATTAATATTAAGTGCTGATACAATTGTTGTCATTGAAGGACAAATTTTAGGAAAACCAATCAATAAAGAACAAGCGTATACATATCTAAAACTTCTTTCTGGTAAAACCCATGAAGTTTATACAGGCGTATGTATATTGGATCCCAAAAATTCAAAAAAAATAGTACGTTATCAATGCACGACAGTTCTTATGGATACAATGAATGAACATGATTTTGACTATTATATCGGTACGAAAGAACCATTTGATAAAGCTGGCGCCTATGGTATACAAGGTATAGGTGCCCGCTATATCAAAAAAATTAATGGAGATTATTTTAATATCGTTGGGCTTCCGATTAACTTAACAATACATATGTTAAAAGAAATGAATTATATCCTTTAACATATGCATTCGATGTAAAAGGAGAAAATATATGCCCTATAATATGAAAGAATTACCAATAGAAGAAAGACCTTATGAGAAACTAGAAAAGTACGGTCCCAAAGCATTGACAGACGCTGAATTATTAGCCATTATTATTCGTACCGGCTCACGTGGGGAAGCGTCAACCATTACTGCGAGTCGAATTCTTAATATCGATCGTCGTGGTTTGGCAGCTATACACATGTTAGATATCAAACAGTTAATGACAATTAATGGAATCGGTCGAGTTAAATCTATACAATTAAAAGCGTTAGCAGAGATCGCAAAACGATTATCCAAATCGACAAGCATCGAAAAATTATGTATTGATTCACCTTCTTCAATAGCAAACATTTATATGGAAGAGATGCGCTATCACGAGCGCGAACACTTTAAAGTTATTTTTCTAAATACAAAAAATGCCATTATTGGTGACAAGGATATTTCTATCGGCACCGTAAATGCATCCTTAGTCGACCCACGAGAAATATTTAAAATGGCTTTATCCTATAAAGCAGTGCATTTAATTTTAATGCACAATCATCCAAGCGGAAATCCAACGCCGAGTCAAAGCGACATTGAAGTGACAAAGCGTATGGTAAAAGCCGGAAATGTATTAGGTATGGACATCTTAGATCACATAATTATTGGTGATGGAAATTATATAAGTCTAAAAGAACAAGGATTAGGTTTTTAACCTAGGAGGGGCTATGAAGCGACATTCACAATTCACGATTAAAAACTTCATGATTATATTATTTATCATTTCTTCTATATCCATGGTATTCACATGGGAATTACGTCAATCCACGTCACCTATTGAACAGAGTATTACCTATGTGATTATCCCCTTCCAAAAAGGAGCAACCTATTTTGGTGATTGGATCAAAGACAAAGTAGATTTTGTTAAAAATATCAATGAACTAGAGATTATGAACGCACGGCTCACAGAAGAAGTTGACCAATTACGTTATGAAAACAAACTCTTAGAATTGGATAAAGTAGAACTGGAGCGACTGCGCGAATTATATGAACTTGATCAACAATATGCAGATTATCCGAAAATTGGTGCAAGAGTTATCGGAAAAGATCCCGGTAATTGGTATGAAGTTTTTATAATTGATAAGGGAAGCGATGAAGGACTTGAAGTGAATATGATTGTAATGGCCGGAAGTGGTCTTGTTGGTCGAGTTATCGAAGTTGCTCCAAACTATTCAAAAGTCCGTTCGATTATTGATGACACCTCAAGTGTAAGTGCAAAAATCATTCGTACATCGGATATTGCAACAGTTAGTGGGGACAAAAAACTAGGGGATCAGGGATTTTGTCTTATTGAAGATATCCATGAAGACGTTAATATCATTGAAGGCGACGAAATCGTCACATCACATTTAGGCGAATACTTTCCACCGGGAATCTTAATAGGATATGTTAAACGTATCGAATCAAATCCAAACAAGTTAACAAAAACGGCTATACTCGAACCGGTTGTTGATTTTAAGCACTTAGAAGAAGTTCTTGTTATTAATTTAAAGGCAATAGATTAAGAGGATACTATGGTAAAAAAAAGTTTAACTGCATTGATCATTATATTCATTAGCGTATTACAAACCACTCTTTTTCAACACTTAAGTATAAATAATACCACTCCAAATCTTTTCATTGTTACCATTGTATCGCTAAGTGCATTGATGGGAAGAAAAGAAGGGCTAGTGTATGCCATCTTTTTTGGTTTAATACAAGATATTCAATTTGGGGGTGTTGTCGGTTTTTATGTTCTTATTTATGCATCAATTGCTTATGTCGCCGGATACTTGTATCGCAACTATTATGCGGAAAGCATGGTAATACCGCTTATCGTTATCGGTTTATCCGATTTTTTTTATAATTTAATTATTTTTATTTTTACATATTTATTTCGAGGGCGTTTAGACCTTGGATATTATTTTGGGTATATTCTTGCACCTGAAATTACATATACGGTATTTATGGGTGTGATTTTTTATAGAATTTATATTGCCTACTATAATTTTTTACGTAATTATCATAAGCAGAAACGAAAGGGGGAGGAAACATTCAATGAAGGAGATTATTAAATATATTTTTACTTTTTTAACCCATCGACTTTTTGTCTTAAGTCTCGTTCTTATTTTTATGATATCTATACTCCTCTCAAGATTATTTGAACTACAGATTATAAACGGAAGCCGATTAGACGAAGAATTTGAACTAAGTATTCTAAGGGAAATTGATATCAAAGGACAACGTGGAGTGATCTATGATCGAAAAGGAACGCCTCTTGCAATAAATGAGATTGCCTATACCGTGAAATATGATAACAGTGTTTATTCGGTTGACCGTAATCAATTACTGTTAACCATGATTCGGATTCTTAATGAAAACGGAGATCAACTAAGTATTGAATTTCCAATATATGTAAACAATGACGGAATCTATCAATTTAAAGAAAGTCAAAGTCAACGTACACGATTTTTAAAAGATATTTATGCAAGCCAAATGGCAAAAGATCCTGATTTTACTATGGATCAAACTCCGGATGAGATTATTGAGTATCTGTGTAGCGCCACTTTTTTTGCTATAGATGAAAAAGAAATTGAAGAAAAAAACATCAGTCAAGCTGAGCTTATCGATTTATTGTCGATACGTTATGCGCTTTGGAAAAAAGCTTACTATAAGTTTATTCCTCAAGAAATTGCAATTGATATTAGCCTTGAATCTTTGGCTGAGTTAAAAGAAAATAAAGATATTTTACCTGGAGTGACGATTGTTGAAGACCCTGTTCGCAAATATCTATATCCGGAGCTTATGTCACATATTTTAGGATATACTGGCCGGATAAGTGATGAGGCACTTGAAGACTATGAAGCCTACGGATATGATCAAAACGATATCATCGGACGCATTGGAATAGAGAAATCCATGGAATTGTATCTTCATGCACAAGATGGTAAGCAAACGGTCGAAGTAGATAATCTTGGCCGTACTATGAATATAATTGAACAAATCGACCCTGTTGCAGGAAAAGATGTATATTTAACACTCGACTTAGAATTGCAGAAAAAAACGGAAGAGATCCTAGTTAAACAATTAGCGCATTTACTCTCAGAAAAACTCGTCTTAAAAAGACCTTCTTATGGAGAAATGCGTGTTCCTGAGCTAAGGGAAGTATATTATTCTTTATTTGAAAATAAAACCATTGATCTTGAACGAATATTGACCTCAACAGACAATACCCCCTCGACATATGCAATTTTAAAAGAGTTTCAGGCATATCGGAATACTCGAATCGAGAATCTTCGTAATCAACTTGAAACGAGTGATACATCTAAAAATGAAAGCTTATCTCGATACAACAACTATCTTTTAAATACGCTTGCAAGCGATGGATTATTACAAAATAATCATACAAGTAGCAGTGGCTTTTTGGATTATGATAATCAGATTATTAGTTTCAGAGGGTTGCTAAAATATTATATTAAAGAAGACTATCTTCAATTTGAAAAATATAGTGAAGATATATTTAGTGACGGAGATACTATAAACGACAATGACCTTTATCTCTACTTAATGGAAGAAATTATTCTAGGTGATTATGTAGAACGCCATCAGTTTCAGTTGAATATCTTCTTGGAAATGATTGAAAATGAAGAATTTTCATATATTGACTTATCTAAACTGTTAATGGAAATTGATCTTATTGAATATGATGAGACTCGATATGACGCCTTATCAACACGCAAAATTAGTGCCTTGAATTTTATGAAAGACCTTATTGCTAATATTGAATTAACACCTCAGCAAGTTGCGCTTGATCCTTCGACAGGAGGTGCTGTAATAACGGATGTTAATACAGGAGCCGTACTTGCGCTTGTTAATTATCCAAGTTATGACAACAATCGTATTTCAGACTATAATTATTATCAAGATTTATTAAATGATCCGAGTCGTCCATTATACCCAATTGCTACCCAAGGGAAAACAGCACCTGGTTCAACGTTTAAGATGATTTCTGCTGTTGCAGGTCTTGAAGAAGGAATTATTGAGGAGCATACTCATTTCAACTGTACCGGTCATTTTACAAAAGTTTCACCTTCTGTTGCATGCTGGATTGCAGCAAGTGGTGGACAACATGGAAGTATTAATGTTGTTACTGCAATTGCCGTAAGTTGTAACTCCTTTTTTAATGAAGTGGGTTACCGTCTGGGAACAAGCGAGGATGGCACTTACAGTCCTAAACTCGGAACAAATAAATTGGCAGAATATGCAGCTATGTTTGGTTTAAATTCAGTAACAGGCATTGAGTTAACTGAATCGCCACCATCCTTACCCGGCAACACAACGACCGGTTTTCCCAACCCGGTAACTGCAGCAATGGGGCAAGAGTACAATTCATATACACCAACACAAATTGCTAGATACATTGCAACCTTGGCAAATGGTGGCACATTATATGAATTAACCTTAATTGACCGTATATATAACTCAGATGGATCTGTTTACGAAATTAATGAACCCACAGTAACTAAGGATAATAAATTCAGTGAAGAAACCATTCGACTCGTTCAGAAGGGTATGGTTGAAGTGACCTCCGGTTCTCGGGGGACGGCAAGAAGTTTTTATGCGGATTTTCCTCTTCTTGTTGCCGGTAAAACCGGAAGTGCACAAGAGAATAAATCCCGAGCTTCCCATGCTGTGTTTGGATCTTTTGCACCAGCAGAAGCACCTGAAATTGCCATCACTGTTGTTATTCCTTATAGCTATACAGCCGATTTTTCATCCGGTTTTATTGTCGGAACAGTGACGCGAGATTTATACGCTGCCTATTATGATATTTATAAAAATAATTCTTCTTTTAACTATATGGGTGAAAATGCTTTTGAGACAATTGTTTCAGAGGAGAATTAAAACATTTTAAGATTTATCTATACATTGTTTTTGTTTTTATGTATAATATGAAATAAGGTATAAAAATACCTTAGCAAAAAAAACGAGGTAATTTATGAAGGATAATATTCTAATTAAAGGGAATCAATTCGGATTATCAATACATATCGATGAGCAATCAACATTTGATTTGATATATGAGGAGCTAAAACGGAAATTAATTGATGGCAAGAACTTTTTTGGCAACAGTAAAGTTGTGCTTTCCTTTGAAGGAAAAAAACTCACTTCGAAGGAAATGGATCAACTTTCACAATTAGTGTCTGATGAAACAAATCTTCAAATAATTTGTTCTCTTCATAAAGAATTTGATTTTGACCGTGTTGAGGAACGTATTGAAAAAGTTGCCAATGATTCGATTGAACCTAAGATAAAGGCTTATAAAGATTATATTGAACAACTCGAATCACAATTACGTCTTCAAGCACAAAAGTTCCGCGAACAAGATGAACAAATCGTGTTTCATTTTTCAAATCTTCGTTCAGGACAACAAATTGTCACTAAAAGTCATGTTGTCATTTTAGGTGATGTGAATAATGGTTCGAGAATAGAATCCGGCGGTAAAGTTATTGTTTTAGGACGTTTAAAAGGTGTTGTTCAGGCAGGTCTCGATCCTCAACAAAAAGGATTTGTATTTGCTTTAGACATGAACCCCATTCAGCTTAGAATCGGCAATGCTATTGGCCGAGCATCTGATCAGCCTAATGTAAGTTCAAAGTCCGGTGAAGCTCAGATTGCATATGAAGAAGACGGACGTATCGTTATAGAGAATATACATAATCAAGTCTATAGAGATTTAATTAATGAAACAAACTAGAATAGAAGGAGCGAATTAAATGAGTGAAGTTATTGTAATCACATCAGGAAAAGGCGGTGTTGGTAAGACAACAACGAGTGCTAATATCGGAACCGGATTAGCCATGCTAGGAAAAAAAGTTGTATTAATTGATGCTGATATCGGATTACGTAATCTTGATGTTGTCATGGGCCTAGAGAATAGAATTGTATACAATTTGATTGATGTTATTGAAGGTAGTTGTAAAATAAGTCAAGGTCTTATAAAAGATAAAAAAAATCCAACATTATATTTGCTTCCTGCCGCACAAACACGAGACAAAGATGCAGTTTCTCCCCAGCAAATGAAAGATTTATGCGAAACATTAAAAGAAGATTATGATTATATTATTATTGATTGTCCAGCCGGTATTGAGCAAGGCTTTAAGAATGCCATTGCTGCAGCTGATCGAGCAATTGTAGTAACAACGCCGGAAGTTTCTGCAATTCGTGATGCCGATCGTATTATTGGATTACTCGAAGCAAATGAAATTCGAGACATTCGACTCGTCGTTAATCGTATACGATATGATATGGTTAAACGAGGAGATATGATGGGTATTGATGATGTTATTGAAATTTTAGCTATTGATTTAATAGGAATTATGCCTGATGATGAAAATATTGTCATCTCAACAAATACAGGTGATCCTATCGTATCCAACGAGAACACCATTCCTGGAAAAGCTTATATTAATATGTGCAAGCGAATTACAGGTGAAGAAGTGCCATATTTAGATTTAGAGACTCCAACAGGATTCTTTGGCAAATTACGTACAATAATGGGAATGAAAGGTTAGGAAGGTGGAATAATGGGATTTTTTTCAAGGAAGAAAACCTCTAAGACGGTAGCAAAAGATCGTTTAAAGCTGGTTTTAATTCATGATCGAGTTAATTGTTCAACTGACGTATTAGAAATGATGCGTGCTGATATTCTACAAACAATCAGTAAATATATGGATTTTGATGAAGGTGAGCTGGAATTAAAAGTAGGTTCCACGCGTTCAGACACCTCTGGGAATGTTGTACCTGCTCTTTATGCGAATATACCAATAACCAATATTAAAAAGCCAAAAGGATAGAGGCAATATATGTTTCGTAGTTATAATTACAAGCGCTATGATTTTTTAAGCATAATCCTCTTATTCTTACTAATCACAGTGAGTTATTTTGTTATTGGTAGTGCAACTCGGATTAACAGTATTGAAGGAACGGATTATTACTCGCAAAGACAGTTATTAGGTTTTTTTATCGGTTTGATTTTGATGCTTATTCTTTCTTTTTTTGATTATCATCTTTTGGGAAAATTAGCTATTCCGATTTACCTTGTGAGTGTTGGCCTACTCGTTGCCGTATTAATGTTTGGAAAAGAAGTCAATGGTGCTGTTCGATGGATAGAGATTGGAAGTATGACCATTCAACCCAGTGAATTTTCTAAATTTTTTATGGTTATTGTTTTAGCAAAATACTTCGATAAATTTCAAAAACACGTTAATTCAATTTTTGTATGGATCGGGGCAGGGATCTTAATTATTATTCCCATGATGCTCATTCGCGAACAACCTGATTTGTCTACGGCACTTGTTTTACTATTTTTACTCGCTATTATGTTATTTTCTGCGGGTATTAAATATCGTTATATTTTTATTCTTGTAGGCATTGCAATAGTAATAATGTTTGGTGTATTATGGTATATACAACAACCCGGACAAATATTGCTAAGCAATAACCAATTAGGGCGAATTATGGCAATGATCAATCCTGAAGAATATGAATTATCCATTGCACTTCAAACACAAAATTCGGTTCAAGGAATCGGGTCCGGGCAGTTGTTCGGAAAAGGTATATATAATGGTAAGCTTAATCAATACAACTATTTGCCGGAATCACAAACAGATTTTATTTTCTCGATTATTGGCGAAGAGTTCGGTTTCATCGGATGCTCTATTGTATTGTTATTGCTATTAGCGTTAATGTTAAGAGTATTATATATTGCAAAAGACAGCAAAGATTTAATGGGGCAACTTTTATGTGCAGGTTTTGTTGCCATCGTTGGATTTCAGACATTTATTAATGTTGGAGTCACAACAAATATTGTTCCAAACACTGGATTGCCTTTGCCATTCATTAGTTATGGTTTAAGTGCTTTATGGAGTAACATGCTTATGTTAGGTCTTGTTCTAAACTTAAGTATCCAGCGAAAAACTAACAAATAGGGGGTTCTTATGAATATCGGATTAGTAGCACATGATACCAAGAAAAAATTAATGCAAAACTTTTGCATTGCGTATAGGAATATTTTGCATAAACATGATCTTTATGCAACGGGAACGACAGGGCGATTAATTGAAGAAGTCACGAATTTAAACATACATAAGTATTTAACCGGACATCTTGGTGGGGTTCAGCAATTAGGGTCTCAAATTGCGCATAATCAAATTGACGTAATGATTTTTTTGCGGGATCCTGTTTCACGCCAAGAACATGAACCGGAAATGGGTTCGTTGATTCGCTTATGTGACATACATAATATTCCGGTTGCTACAAATTTAGCAACGGCAGAATTATTAATACGAGCACTTGAACGTGGAGATATTGAATGGCGCGATGTATTAAGATGACTTTCTTGCATAATAAAAGCTGGTGTCACTAGACACCAGCTTTTTTACAAATAGCTTTAAGCCATTGAAAATTCTTGAAGGAATTGAGGTAAATTGTTTTGCTTACAATTAATACTTGCAACAAGTTTTACTCCAAACTTATTTGTAATCATTTTTAATTTTTCAATCAATTCATCGGAGTTATCAATTTGATTAAGGTGCGCCATCCGCAATAGACCGTCAACGAAGATATAATCAATATCGTTATCTTCTGATAAGATACCGCACATAAAACCAAAGAACTCATGATAATTATTAATCGGAAATTCAGAAATATTTATATATCGGATTTCATGCTTGAGATCATACATATGTGTATTATCAGCATCAATATAAACAATATTTCCATTGGTCTCATTTAACTTTGCATTTGCTGCTTCGATTAGCTCTTTTGTTTTTCCCTCACCTGTATCACCTGGAATTACTTGTATCATGGTAATCTCCTCCTTAATAATAAATGGACTGGTTAATCGATTAGTATATATATGTATTCTATGAAAAATGTACAAATCCTTTTTATAAATCGAAATATTTTCGTTTATTTGTTTTAGACTTAAATAAATTATACGATAATCAAACAGAGAAAGAAGTGTTATCATGTCAGAACCTAGATTTTATTCATATAATGAATATCTTACAAATAAATACGATGTAAAAACCTATAAATGTCCAATTAATATCCCGTCAACATGTCCCAATCGAGACGGTAGTAAAGGACGACAAGGATGTTCTTTTTGTAGTGCCAAAGGTACGGGATTTGAAGCACATGAAGATATAATTCCTGTTAAAGACCAAATCAAGGTAGCACGCCTTAAAATGATGAAGCGATATAAGGCCCAAAAATTTATTGGTTATTTTCAGAATTATACAAATACCTATATGCCGCTAGAAACGTTTTTAAGTTATATAAATGAAGCTATTGAGTGTGATTTGGTAGGAATTGATATTGCAACACGTCCTGACACCTTACCTGATGAATATTTACGGGCTCTTAAGAAGATACAAGAAGAAAATCATTTAGATATAACCTTCGAATTAGGTTTGCAAATTGCCAATGATGATGTATTGGAATCGGTTCATCGTGGACACTCTGTTGCAGATTATGAAAAAGCCGCACTACGTATTAAGTCATTCGGTTTTAACTTGTGTACCCATCTTATTTTGAACTTACCTGGAACAACTATAGAAGATGTTGAAACAACCGTAAATTTAATGAATGAAGTAGGTACGGATATTGTAAAATTACATTCTTTATATATTGCAAAAGATAGTATCTATGAAAAAGAGTATTTAGATGGTAAAATCATAGTTGGTGATATAAATGATTACATTCAACGTGTTATTTATTTTATTACACGCTTAAATCCGGATATAGCCATCGCAAGACTTGTGTCTAGAATACCGAAAGATGATTCTGTTTTTTCAAATTGGGAGACAAGCTGGTGGAAAGTGTATAATATGATTATCGAACAACTAACCGAAAATGATTTTAGACAAGGAATGTATTATTCAGAGGGACGATATGGAAAATAATCGATATAAAGCAAGTGCAAAGAAAAAAAAGAGAGAAGAAAAAGCAAATAAACATATAAATTTTGTGGTCATCGTCTATGTAATTTTAATGGCTTATTTATTGTTTATTGTATACCATTCACTAACAAAAGACGCCATTCACTATGTATATGCAGAATCCGGAGAAATCTTAAATGAAGGATCATTTAAAGGTGTCTTTTTACGTAATGAAGATATTGTCTATAGTAATGATTCCGGACCGGTTAAATATTTTGTACCTGAAGGCGATAAGATTCGTTTGAACACATATGTGTGTGTTATCAACCAAGATTCAGAGATGGAACGAATACTCAATGAGCAAGTCAACGAGCATTTAAATCAGCTCAATCGTGCGGCTACATACACCATTGACGATTACAGTATTTTGAAGGATCGAATACGGTCTTACGTCGTTGAAAAAAAACGTAATGATTTAGGCTACGCTTCAATTGCGAGAGATAATATCGAAACAACACTTTTTGACATTTCTCAAACAGTAATGATTACAGACCAGGATCTTTTTGATCAAATTCAAAAAAAAATCCAATCCAATCAAGACAAACAACTTCAAAATGGGACCTATTATAAAATGGAAAAAAGCGGTGTTATTAGTTACACTATCGATGGATTTGAGGAGGTCACCATTGACACCTTTGATTCGAATCTATTTGCTAGAGATATTACAAGCGTTGACATCACTAAAAAGCAATCTATTTCAGATGGAGATCCATTATATAAAATTGTCGATAATTATTTGTTTTACCTAGTTTCAGAAATCGATCCATATTGCGAAAAGCATTTAGAAGACCGCTCATATGTTAGTATATTCTTTCCAACCAAAAACATAAGTGTCGATGTTAAAGTGCACCGTACATATCGTGATGGAGATAAGATTTTTGCCGTATACGAACTGGATCGATATTTTAATTTGTTTTTTTCCGATCGTAAAATTGATTATAAAATTATTTATAATCAATTTGATGGGCTAAAAATTCCGAATGAGGCTATCACAACAAAAGATGTATATAAAGTGCCTAAGAGTGCTATACAATATAATAAAGGAAGCTATCAAATACAAAAAAGTGTTTATTCTAAAGATGATACGTCACAGCAGGAACTAATTCCCATTGATATAAAAGAGTATTTCGTTGATGGTGATTTTTCTTATGTGAGAAGTATCGACCAAGAGAGCACATTAAATACACATGATAAAATATTATATGTTCTTGATCCGAATGCAACCGTCAGTGATACCGAAACGTATTCATTAGAAGCTCCAAATACAATTGAAGGTGTCTATGTTGTGAATAAGGGGTATACAGATTTTAGACGTATAGAAACAGTTTATGAGGATAAAGATTTTAGAATTATTGAGTCTCAATTACGCTATAGTATTGGACTTTATGATAAAATAGTGGCAGACAGCAGTGGAATTGAAGAATTTACAACATTAAAATAAAAGGATGTGTTTAAATGACGAAAAAACAATTAGAAGAAAACTATCAACAAGTTCTGTGCAACATTGAAAATGCATGTCAACGAAGTGGGCGTAATCCAGAAGATATTACCTTAATTGCAGTATCTAAAACCAAGCCTATCGAAATGATTAAAACAGCCATTGAATTAGGTATGACTTCTTTTGGAGAAAATAAACCTCAAGAAATTCGTGACAAAACAAAGAGTATTACTGATCCGGTAAAATGGCATATGATTGGACATTTACAAAGCAATAAGATAAAGTATGTTTTAAATACATGTGAATTGATCCATTCTGTCGACTCATTAAAACTTGCACGTCAGTTAAATAAACAAGCTGAAAAAAAAGAGTGTGACGTCAATATATTATTGCAGGTCAATGTGAGTGAAGAAGACAGTAAGCAAGGTTTCATGCTATCTGACGTCGAACAAACGGTTCGAGAGATTGCCACTTATAATAATTTACATATTAAAGGATTAATGACTATTGCTCCTTACGTAGAGAATCCGGAAGAGAATCGTCCTATTTTTAGACAATTAGGCGAATTACTTATTGACATAAAAAGTAAAAACATTGATAATGTTAATATGAGCATTCTATCTATGGGAATGACGGGCGATTATGAAATTGCCATAGAAGAAGGTGCTACACACATTCGCGTGGGCACAGGAATTTTTGGAGAGCGAAATTATAATTCATAGAAAGAAATAGAAAGGTGACCTTATGGCAAAACTATTTGATAAAGTAATGGATATAATGAAATTAAATGATTACGAAGATGAACAGGATATGGATTTAGATAGTGATGAGTTTAATACATTTACGGGAGTCCCTCAACCTGTGAGAAAAGAAGAACCACGTAATTTTAAAACTTATACCGGAGGAAAATCAAAAGTCATGAATTTACAGGCAAATATTCAAATGGAAGTTGTTGTTATGCAACCGACCTCTTATGATGAAGCTCAAGAAATTTGTGATCACATAAAATCAAAAAAACCATGCATAATTAATCTGGAAAATATAGAACATGAGATTGCACAACGTATTATGGATTTTGTAAGTGGCTCATGTTATACGCTTGACGGCAACATGCAACGTGTAACGAATAATATTTTTCTGATTGCTCCTGAGAACGTTGATATACTTGGTGACTTTCAAGAAGAATTAAAGTCGAATGGGATTATCCGTTGGGACAAGTAGTATTTTGCATGGAGACATAAAATGACAGAATATTAGGAGGCAGAATATGACCAATTTATTATTGACAGCAATCTATTATGCTTTATATATCATGCAAATGATTTTATTTTTAAGGGTGATACTATCTTGGTTTAGATTAAACCCGAATAATGTTTTTATTGAAGTGTTATATACACTGACAGAGCCCATTTTAGCACCAATTCGAAAGCTTATTGATGCTTCTATTTTTGGTGGAAGAAAAGGAGGAATGATTCTCGATATTTCTCCTTTAATTGCGTTTATCTTTCTTCAATTAATGCAATCCTATCTATTAAGGTTTATTCAATGAAACAATTTATTAACCAGATTCATGAGAAAATATATCGAGCGCATCAATGTCAATACACTGAATTCACGGACTTTTTGGATTTGCATCAATTATCCATATATCGACAAACATTCAAAGCAATGGATGACGATTTAATCGCCATAGAGTCCCACGTTTTTCATGATGACGAACGACGAATGATCGGTTTTATCCCAAAAACATTCTTAAACTATATCGAAGATGATTATATGACTTTATTTCCCGTCGTTGCCATCCAAGTGCGTACATCCGATGTATCCTCAATCCCATTTAATCATCGTGACTTACTCGGATCTTTATTAGGACAAGGAGTTGATCGCAGACTATTTGGTGATATTATTTTCAATGAAGACGCTGCGTATTTTTTGTGTCATGAACGCATTGGTCACCTGCTTATAGATCAACTTTTATTCGTAGGGCATCATGCAGTTACATGTTCATTCATCACAGATTGGAATTATTTGAAAAGCTTAGCACCAAAAGCCAAAGAAATATCAACGACAGTTTCTTCGCTTAGACTCGATAACATTATGAAAGCAATGTTAAATACATCTCGCACAGAATGTCAACATTATATTTTAAAAGGAGCTGTTCGGGTGAATCAGGAAGAGATAACCAAACGACATCATGTCATGAATGAGAGAGATATTATTTCAATTCGCGGCAAAGGAAAATTTAAAATTCAAACCATTGGAAATACCACAAAAAAAGGAAGAATATGGATCACTATACTACAATATATATAGGAGGTACACATGTTAACACCATTAGATATTGAATCAAAAGAGTTTAGTTCGTCCCTTGGCGGATATAGCAAATCAGAAGTAAAACAGTTTATGAATGAGATTCTAACAAGCTATGAGAAGATTTACAAAGAAAATATTGAAATGAAAGATAAAATTAATATGCTCAACGAGGGTATTCAATATTATAAAACTATTGAAAACACATTACAAAACACCCTTTTACTTGCTGAAAAAACAGCTGAAGAGACACGTACGGCGGCTAGAAGTAAAGCTGAGAGTATCGAAAAAGAAGCTGAAATCAATGCTGAGAAGATTATAAAAGAAGCAAAAGAAGAGATTCATCAAATTGATCAATCACGACAATCCTTAATTAAGGCCTATGATGCTTCAAAAATTCAAATTCGTCAATTTTTAAAGGCGCAAATGGAAATGGTTGATCGCAATGAACTTGAGATTCGACAAAACGATATTATTTCAAATCAAGCAATGGATGAAGTTCGTAGAATAGAGGAAGAACTAGAAGGAGGAGCTGAAGATGACATCGCCGAAGATGATGACCGTCAATACAAGTAGTCGTAATTACCCGATATACTTTACGACAGGATTTGATTTTTTGACAGAGGCCATTAGCTCACTTGAAAAAACATATAGTAAATTCGTTATCATTACAGATGACCATGTGAATCCACTGTATACACAACAAATCATCGATGAACTTGCTAACTTTGAACGTGAAGTTATCGTTTCTTCCTTTATACCGGGAGAGCATTATAAAACATTAAAAACAATTGAAAGCTTTTATCAAGATCTGATTGAACATGGATCTGATAGGGGCACTTTAATCATCGCCTTAGGCGGTGGAGTGGCAGGGGATATGGCCGGTTATACTGCTGCTACATATATGCGCGGTGTTGACTTTATCCAAATTCCTACATCATTGCTGGCTCAAGTCGATAGTAGCATTGGTGGCAAGACAGGTGTGGATTTTAATGGATATAAAAATATCGTTGGCGCGTTTTATCAACCCATGCTCGTCTATATTAACGTCAATACATTACAGACATTACCTCGAAGAGAATTTATGTCAGGTATGGCTGAAGTTATAAAACATGCCTTGATTAAAGATTCAAAATACTATGATTTTTTATCCGAAAATGTTGAGCAGATTAAAGCACTTGATACAGAGGTCTTAATTGAAATGATCTATCAATCCTGTGCCATTAAAAAATCAGTAGTCGACGAAGATGAAAAAGAACAGGGTGTGCGAGCACTTTTGAATTTTGGTCATACCTTTGGACATAGTATTGAACGCCTAAAGAATTTTGAATATCTTCATGGAGAGTGTGTTGCCATTGGTATGCATGGTGCTTTAGAATTATCAAAGCAATTAGGCTTAATATCATCAGATGAGGTCAATAAAGGACTTGCCTTGATTAAAGCTTATGAACTCCCCATCTATGCAAGCAATCTTGAACATGATTTATTGTATCAAGAAATGTTCTATGATAAGAAAACAACACATAACCGAATCGTTTTTGCCTTGTTAAGTGCTCTTGGTGAAAGCTTTTTAAGTAAAGAAAAAATTGATCAACATACCATTAATCAAGTAATGGATGTAATAATAAACTAGAAGGAGTTTCTATGATATTCGAAATTATTTTTGTCATCATTCTTGTTGGTATTGACCAATGGACTAAGTTATTAACCATACAACATCTTGCTAATGGAAATCAAGCAATCACAATTATTGATGGTGTATTTGAACTGACCTATGTTGAAAATACCGGTGCGGCATTTGGTATGTTTCAAGATGCAACCCTCATTTTATCTATTTTAGTTATTGTTATTTTAGCTGTTATACTTTATTTTAAAAGCAAATTACCGATTACACCTAGATATAAACCCTTACATATTTTGTCACTGTTTATAATAGCTGGTGCCATCGGTAATCTAATTGACCGTATTCGTTTATCCTATGTTGTTGATATGTTACATTTTTACTGGTTTGAGTTCCCGGTTTTTAATGTTGCAGACATGTATGTTACTTGTTCAGCTGTTTTACTTATGATTTTATTACTTACAAAATATAGAGATCTGGAGATATAAATGGAATTCCAATATACCAATCAAGAATCTATACGCGTCGATAAGTTTTTGACATCATGTTATGAACAATACACGCGGTCATATATTCAAAAAATTATACAAGATGGTCTTGTAAGCATTGAAGGTAAAACAATTAAAGCAAATCATCAGCTAAAAACAGGGGATATTATTCACATTGATAACATAGAACCTAAACCGCTTGATGTCAAACCCTCTGAAATGCCACTCGATATTATCTATGAAGATGATGATCTCCTCGTGATTAATAAAGAACGAGGCGTTGTTGTTCACCCTGCGCCCGGTAATTATGAAAACACGCTGGTTAATGGTATTATGTATCATTGTAAGAACAGACTTTCGACCATCAATGGGGTAATCCGCCCCGGAATAGTTCATCGAATTGACAAAGATACGACCGGCCTATTAGTGATTTGTAAAACCGACTTGGCTCATCAGTCCATTGCTGCTCAGCTGAAAGACCATTCAAGTCATCGTCTTTATGAGGCTATTGTATATAATAACATTATTCACGATGAAGGAATGATTGACGCTCCCATCGGCCGGTCTCCCCATGACCGAAAAAAAATGGCCATTAATGAACGTAGCGGAAAAGAAGCAAGGACACATTATCAAGTGATTGAACGCTTAGATCAAAATCAGTATACCTATGTGGCTTTAACTCTAGAAACAGGCAGAACCCATCAAATACGTGTTCATATGACAAGTATAGGTAACCCTCTCGTTGGCGATCCGGTATATGGTCCTTCGAAATCTCCATTTGCAAAAAAAGGGCAAATGCTTCATGCAAAAGAATTAGGATTTATCCATCCAACGACCCATGAGTTCATGAAATTTTCCGTTGATCCACCGGATGATTTTCAACATATATTAGAAATATTACGAAAAAGATAATTTTTCTTTACAATCGCATCCTTTTATGATATCTTATTATAGAAATCTTTAATATAGTACAGAGAGACTATAAAGATTGACATGTCTATAGGTTTATTTTGTCAAACTTTATACTTCTCAAAAGAGGAGTTTTTTTTATGAAAATTTTAATGGATGACCAAGCCATTCGTCGTGCAATCACACGAATATCTCATGAAATTATTGAAAAAAATAAGGGCACGGATAATTTGGTTATTATCGGTGTGAAAACGCGAGGTGTCCCCTTAGCCTCCCGAATCGTTCAACGCATTGAGGATATTGAAGGCATTCGATTACCGGTCGGAACCATTGATATCACTTTTTATCGCGATGATTTGCAGCGCAAATCTGAACGTCCAGTAATCAATCAATTAGATCAGATTGATGTCAAAAACAAAACGGTTATTATTGTTGATGATGTGGTTTTCACAGGACGTACCTGTCGTGCAGCAATAGAGGCCATTATTGATCAAGGCCGGCCAAATAAAATCCAATTTGCAGCCCTCATTGATCGTGGTCATCGAGAGTTGCCCTTACGTCCGGATTTTGTCGGGAAAAATGTTCCAACCTCAACAAGCGAAATTGTCCACGTACATTTCGATGAAGTCGATGGTGAAGACCGTGTGGTTTTACAATAAAATAAGAATTATAGGAGGATTATCATGACAAGTAACATTTCAACAGGGAAAAAAATGATTCTAGGATTACAACACGTTTTAGCTATGTTTGGGGCAACAGTACTCGTTCCGTTTTTAACCGGATTAGACCCAGCAATAGCTTTACTAGCAGCCGGAGTAGGTACATTACTCTTTCATCTATGTGCACAAGGAAAAGTACCCGTCTTTTTAGGATCCAGTTTCGCATTTATAGGAGCCATTGCGGTTACCTTAAATCCGGATGGTCTTGAATTAGCTGCATTAACAAGCCCTGAAAACAGTGCATATTATTTAGAAAATCTCGCCAATGTAAAAGGCGGAATTATCGTGGCCGGTATTGTATATGCCATTATCGCCTTGATTATTCGTTTTATTGGCGTTGATGCTGTCAAAAAATTATTTCCACCGATTGTAACCGGACCGATTATTATGGTCATCGGACTCAATCTTTCACCGGTTGCCATTAATAGTGCCTTCTATAATAATGGAACTTTAGATCTTAAGTTTATTATCATCTCATCCGTTGTTGTAATAACTATGATTACTGTTTCTGTATTCTTCAAAGGATTTTTCAAGTTAGTTCCGATTCTTATATCTGTTATCGTTGGATATCTAGCTTCAATTATTCTTGGAATTTATGATTTTAGCGCTTTGCAAAATATTGAATTCTTTTCACTGAGCAATACTTATTTTAGAGAAAAGCTTCTTACACCTCCAAATTTCAATATCGAGTCCGTTTTAGCCATCGCACCGATTGCCTTTGTCGTATTTATTGAGCATATTGGTGATATAACGACTAATGGTGCTGTTGTCGGTAAGAACTTTTTGGTTGACCCAGGTATTCATAGAACAATGCTAGGCGATGGAGTAGCTACTGTTTTTGCTGGATTTATCGGTGGACCTGCAAATACTACATATTCAGAAAATACAGGTGTTCTTGCTGTTACCAAAGTATATGACCCAAAAATATTACGTATCGCAGCTGTATTTGCCATTGTATTTAGTATGATTGGACATTTAGCTGCATTACTTCGAACTATTCCGGGTCCGGTAATGGGTGGTGTTAGTATCATTTTATTTGGTATGATAGCATCTGTCGGCGTTCGTATTTTAATTAATGCTGATCTTGATTTTTCTCATAGCCGTAATCTAATTATCTCCGCTTTAATCCTTGTTCTTGGTATCGGAATCGGTTCTGCAGGGCTTACAATCGGAACAGTTACCTTGAGCGGATTAGCCATTGCAGCCGTGGTTGGTGTTATTGTAAATAAAATTCTCCCTCAAGAAATATAAGTATTCATAGAAATAAAAAAACTATCTCTTAGAGGTAGTTTTTTTTGCGTTTATTTGGTAGAATGACACTAGATTATCCAATAAGGGGGAACCATATTGAGCAGAAAAATAATCATTATATTGCTTGTAATGAGCATGTTAACCGGATGTTTGTCCTCGAATGAAGATCCAACAAATATTGAACTTGAGGTCTTAAGAGCTTCATTGCTTGAAAAGCAATTAACGATAGATGAACTTCGATTAACCATTGATGAATATGTGGCTACAACGAACGAACATTTATCCGAGATCGATCAACTGAATAAAAATTTAGATACTGAAATCTCTATACGAAAGCGTATAGCTTCCGAATCCAACAAGCTTTTAAGAATCAATACAGATGCCCGTCATTATTTTGAAATCGACGAGGATTTAATTTTTATGATTAATAATTATGAAGATTCGGACAATGAATATTCTTTGGAAAAACTATACCTATACAAAAACGGGAGTTTACCCCAATTATTATATTCACATGAACATATTGAATTTGACCTTAATCGCGAAGAACAATATGTTATTGTAGCGACATCTGAAGAACTCAGCTTTCAAAACTATGATGCGACGACAATTCAAACAGTAGCCTTAAATCTACATGCTGAAAATGCATCTATGCAATTTTTTGAGGATGAATATATTCACATGGATAAACCCACTAAATCCTTGTCAATTATCACAAGTATAGATGAAGAAAGCAAGCTCAGGTTAAATGGTATCTATACTATTGATTATAGGGATCTAGATGATATAATCGTCGTGTTTCATGAAATAAACAGTTCAGATTATTTCATTGATGAAGACGGAGCGACGATATACTATTCAATAAGTGACGAAGAAGAGAAAAATATTTTATATAATTACAATCTAGACACACATGAAAAATATCAATTAGCTGTCAATACAAACTTGCCATTCAAGCTTTACAAAAGAGATAATCAAGTTTACTATTATAGTGAAGCTGCGGAATCAGAAATTAGTATTACTTTGTCAGAATAAATGAAAAGAGGGATTGAATGTCTTTTAATAAAAAACACTTTTTAGACCTAAAAACATTAACAGAGTCCGAGATTAGTTATATTATCGACTCAGCACAAAAAATGAAGTATATATTACTCTCAAAGAATGCGTCACAACCCTTATACCTAAAAGGTAAAACTGTTGCGACTTTGTTTGATGAAGAGAGTAGTCGTTCAAAACTATCTTATGAACTAGCTGCATTAAATCTCGGGGCTAAGGTTATTCACCTACATACGGATAAACATTTTAAAAAAGGGGAGTCGCTTAAAGATATCGGACGTTACATCGATCAAATAGGCGCTGATTTTATTGTTATTCGACATGAAGTGTCCGGAAGCCCTCATCATTTAAGCAAATATGTAGGAGCATCTATCCTTAACGCCGGTGATGGAATGAACGAAAACCCAAGTCAATCCCTTATTGATCTTATGACAATACAAGATCAAAAAAAGAATTTTAAAGACTTAAAAGTAGTTATTATTGGTGATGTCATGCATAATCGTGTGGCCAAGAGTAATATATGGGCCTTAAAAAAATTAGGAGCACATGTTGCCCTCGTAGCTCCACCAACATTATTGCCCTATGGTATTGCATCAACGGGTGTAGAAATTCATACCTCCGTTGCTGAAGCTGTTATTGATGCAGATGTGATTATGACCTTGCGAATGAATGATAAAAACGAATATAACCGCTTAATTCCTTCTATTAATGAATATAAAAAACTGTACAAATTAGATGTTCAGCGTTTAAGCTATGCAAAGGATGATGTTATTGTCATGCATCCGGGACCCATTAATCGAGGTATCGAAATTTCTTCTGAAGTCATTGATGGAGAAAGCTCACTTATTTCCAAACAACAAGTCAATGGGGTAGCTATTCGAATGGCATTATATCACTTGTTGAATAAAAAAGGAGGAGGACAACTCATTGTCTGATAAAGTTCTTATAAAAAAAGGCATTATTGTTAAACACAATAAGACCATTTATAATCAAGATATACTCATAGAAAACAAAAAAATAGTACGAATAGATGCCGGTATTGACGATGATGAGGCTGTTATTATTGATGCAGAAAATTGTTATGTCGTTCCTGGATTAATTGACTTACATTGCAATATTCAAGATCCGGGATTTGACTATAAAGAAACGATGTTAACAGCCGGCCAAAGTGCGATTAAGGGTGGATTTACAACTTTAACGGTTAATCCTAATACGATTCCATGTATTGATAATAAGGCCATTGTTGAATATGTTATTTCAAAAGCAAAAAGCGAGTCGCCCGTTCAAATCGTTCCCTATGGAAACTTAACGAAAAATGGCCAGGGTGAAAAAATGTCTGAAATCGGTGAAATGCAATTAGCAGGCATAGCGGCTGTATCCGATGGCGACCGAGCCATACAAGATACCGATTTAATGCGTAATTTATGTAATTACTGCAGTATGTTTGATATACCGGTTATTACTCATTGTGAAAACAGACTAATATCAAATGGCAACGAGATCAATGAAGGTCCTGTATCTACATATCTAGGTATTCAAGGTGCACCCATTACAGCAGAATCAATTCATCTGGCTCGAAATATACTATTGGCACATGAATTTGGTACAAAACTACATATAACACATGTATCGACATCGCAATCGGTTGAAATGATTCGTTCCTTTAAAAAATTAGGCTATAAATTAACTTGTGAAACCTCTCCACAATATTTCACCTTAAATGAAGAAGCAGCTATGGGATATAACACTCTTGTTAAGGTAAATCCGCCATTACGTACTGAAAAGGACGTCGAAGCGATTGTTATGGGATTAAAAGAGGGTATCATTGATACAATCAGTTCAGATCATTGCCCGGATACTATTGATTCTAAAGAAGTCGAATTCACCTTAGCATCTTTTGGAATCTCCAGCTTAGAAACAGCTTTTTCATTAGCCTATACATATTTGGTTGAAGAAGGACATTTAAGCATGGAACAGTTGATTGATAAAATGTCCTATAAGCCAGCTCAAATACTCACATTAAACAAAGGAACTATTCAAACCGGTTCATTGGCAGATATTACAATTTTTGATCCAAGTGAAGATTATTATATCGATGCATCAAAATTTAAATCTAAAGCCCGATATTCACCTTATGACGGATTAGTCATTAAAGGCAGAGTAAAGTATACATTTGTAAATGGAAAAATGCATCGAGTCGATATATAGTGTGTCACATAGAGTACTTGAAAAAGTACTTTATGTGGAAAGATGCAACTATGCGCGAAACACAACTTTAACGAATAGTTATAAGAAAATCAATTAGAAAGGATGCTTCTATGGCCAATTACCATGAACAATCGACACATAACGATACCATTAAATTACGACGTTTAATAAAAAAACTGCCACCATTTACCTATGAATTTTTTCGTGGCATTGAACATACAACAGCTTCAAAGACACGCATTGCATATGCATATGATTTAAATGTTTTTTTCACGTTCATCACAACAGAGCTTGAAGCATTTAGTGATGTCTCCATACAGACGTTCCCTGTTGAGCGCTTAGAAAAAGTTACACCCGATGACATTGAATATTATTTGGATTATCTATCCTATTACAACAATACCTCCTCCGCCGAAGAGATGTCAGAGCGAAGCAATCAAGAGCGCGCTAAATTGCGTAAATTAGCCTCTCTAAGAAGTTTTTACAACTATTACTATAAGAAACAAAAAATAACCTTTAATCCGGCCGTTCTCGTTGACCTTCCAAAGATCCATAACAAACATATCGTACGTTTAGAAGCCAATGAGGTCGCTGATTTTCTCGATATGGTCGAATCCGGAGACGCCTTAACCAAAAAAGAAAAAGAGTATCATAAGAAAACGCGCATTCGCGATTTAGCCTTAATCACTCTTTTATTAGGTACGGGTTTACGTGTCAGCGAATGTGTCGGGCTCAATATTGATGATATTGATTTTTCCAAGAATGGATTACGAATTATTCGAAAAGGTGGTAACGAAGTGATTATCTACTTTGGCGACGAAGTTGCGGACGCCCTCCTTGATTATTTAGAAGAACGCAAAAAAATCCTTCCACAATCCGGCCATGAAGACGCCTTATTCTTATCCTTACAAGATCGCCGATTAAGTGTACGAAGCGTTCAAAACCTGGTCAAAAAGTATTCAAAGCTCGTAACATCCTTAAAAAATATATCCCCCCACAAATTACGGTCGACTTATGGTACGGCATTATATCAAGAAACCGGTGACATCTATCTGGTTGCCGATGTATTAGGTCACCAAGATGTCAACACAACCAAAAAGCACTATGCTGAGATTGAAGATGAACGTCGCAGAAAAGCCGCAAAAGCCGTTGTTTTGCGCCGGGAAAAATGATTGAATGGAAAAATGTCTATTCAATAGTAACAAGTATAACTTGATTCTCAGAAAATGATGCAATTCCATATGCTGTATTCTTAACTGTTGCATTAAATGAATTCTTAGCAGAGAACTCTGTAGTTATCCACAAATCACCTATTTGAACACTTTGATTAATATTAGCTGACTTCAATATTCCATTGATTTCATCTTTATAGTAGTCATTAATAATTTCCACATAAGATGTCTCAATATGTTCAAATGATTTCTCATCATTCAAGTTGTCTTTAATCAAATCCTTTAACACTTTATGAGATCCATCCCAAATGCTAAATTGATCAGCAATCCAATCACGATGAGAATCAAGTCTGTTCTCCACGCGGTCTTCCGCTATCATATCTAGCGAAACTTTTAGGTACGAGGATGCTTTATTATAGTCCTCAATCATCAGGTTTAAATCACTGTTACCAAGTGTACCTACAATGTTCTTAACCGTATAGTTCTCACCGTCAAACATGACGTCGAGAGATGCAACAATATCTGTTCCTAAGCTATTCTCAAGTAGAAGTGACTCAACATGCCATGTGCTATCACCTACGGCCTTCCAGTTTCCCCATGAATCAACACTTATGTAGTAGTCATAAAAATTACCTGCAGTATCACTGTAAGTGTGGAATTTTGTAACATCATAATTATTTCCACTTTCGTCAAACACATCAGTAGCGCAGGAATTTGTTATTGCAACAATAGCAGCTCGCTTTGCAAACTCAACTGGGAAGACTTCTTCTAGTTTAGCATTTTTTTTAGCCGTTTCTTCTTCTTCAATATCGTTTTGCAATCTACAAATCAATGTGAATTTGTCATCAGCATTCATACTAGAACCAGCTTCTATACCTTGCTCAATCACAGTCCACTCGACTTCCTTTAATATATCGGAACCGTCTTCAGTCTTCTCTTCAATATAATAAATATTCGCCCTCTTCAATATCTCTATTGCTGAAGATAAGCTTTCTCCGACCACACTTGGAGCCTTGATTGAGGCTCCATAGACAAGCATAATTTTAATCTGCTTTTCTTCTAACGATGTAACTTCTGTTTCAATGACATTCCAATTGATAGACTCCTCATCAGACATATTTTCAACCTGTGACGTCATATCTTCTTTACTATTCATGTTCACACTTGATACTATTGAATATCCTAATTCTTCTGCCTTCTCCTTTGCAACAGCTAAAGTTACATTCGTAAAGGCATTCTTCATATATTCCATGGTTTTAATACAAGTAAGTATTACTTCAGTATTCTTATCAATTTCAGTTTTAGCATCAATGTTTTGAGATACAACAGTCCAATTGGAATTATTCCAAATGGAATCATCTTCGGCCATTGCTGTAACATTTATGAAGCCTGCTTCTTGTAACTCATCAAGAGTTTCTTGCAGATTTTGGTCTACTAAATCAGGCAGGACAATTGAGTTACCTTCAATGCTGGATAGTGTTTCAATTCCATCAATACTAATCTCAGATCCCTTAGCATGTATTATGCATTTAAATGTAGTATCATCCTTCACCTTAATTTTTGTAGAACCAGTAACACTTTCATCACCGACTTCGTAAAATATTAGCTCATATTCTCCTTCTATTACATCATCTATCAAAAGAGTGAAATTATCTCCATGTTTAATTGTACCCACTTCTTCCTCTCCAAAATAGACCTCAACATCATACTGGTTCAAAAGTAAGTTCCCCTCAAAAATCAAATCTAAATAAACTTGATATGTTAGGGTTTCTGTCGGTTCGCTCTTTTCAACACTGGATGTAGATTCTCCACATCCAGTAAACACTAAAATAAATACTGTCATTCCTAATCCTGCTAAGAACCTATTTTTCATTATCTTACCTCCTTGACTTGTCATTGTATCTATTTCAAATGCTCCGCCTTCCATTGAGCAATGTTGGACAAATACCACTTCTATATTTTTTTCTTACGCATTCAAGTAATTGCTTAGTATTTATAGTCACCAAGGAATCTAGCCGTATTAACATTTCTTACGGTCATAAGCTGATATAATTTTCGGCCAACCAATTTATTTAGCTGACTTTTATTGTAGTCTTTCTTCATAATATGCCAGATAATTGCGCCCTTAATATAAATAAAATCGACATATTCTCTTTTTACCGGAAGTTCATCTATTGTTTTTTCTGAGTCTATTTCCGGAAACAAAAAGGCTACATCTGTCTTCTCTTCTTTATTATTCTGCCACTCCTCGGGAATAGCAGCTACAATGGCTTCTATCTCTTCCTGCGTTTTAATTAGGATTGGAATTTCATATCCAAACTCATCCGTAAAGGCCTTCGATATAGCTTGCAAAATTTCCTCTTGATCTAGATTTGATTCAAACCTTGCATTGCCTGAGTTTAAATATGTACTGACATTAGTACATCCAATGGATTCAAGCATTGCTTTCAGTCTCTTCATTTCCACTTTTCGGTTTCCACCTACATTAATTCCTCTGAGCAGTGCAATATATTTCATATCTGCCTCCTTGTTTAAACCGTTATTTCTATTCGGTTTCCATCCGGGTCACCTATAACACTTTCAAAATATCCATCACCGGTAACTCTCGGTTCACTTAATATGCTATATCCATCTTCTCTCAAACGATTTGTTAACGAAAGTACTTTGGCTTCGCTTCCAACGGATATAGCTAAATGTGTTATCCCTTTATAATTCTTACTCTCATTCTCATATTTATCTTGAACTGACGGTTTCTGCATTATTTCTATTCGGCATCCTTCAGAAAATGATAAAAAATAGGATTCAAACATCGTATTTTTGTTAATATATTTTTGATTTGATCTTGCTTCAAAATATGTCTCATAAAAAGCTTTAAGTTTTTCTATATTATCTGTCCAAATAGCCAAATGTTCAATTTTCATCTATTACCTCCATAGAAGATATCATGTTCTCCAATATTTCAATAGCACATCCTATGTATTTGGGACATTCAGATTTAAATAAGCCTTTATCGAGCAGAATATCGCGTTCATCCGGTTTCGATAGATCATATCCTAATAAATTCTTACAAACGATATCACCTTGTGCTTCTGTAAATCTGTCAGTGAATTCCTTAGCTAATTCATAGGATCTAGCTTTCCTCTCAGTATCCCCTTTAATATAATGCCCTTCTTTCAAACCAAGAACCATTAATGCACCGGATACAGCACCACAAAGCTCTCCATTTCTAGCGCCACCTCCAAATCCTGTAGCAACTTTTAAGGCTAGCTCTCTATCTATTAATAATTCTTCTGAGAATACACTAAATACAGTCTGACAACAGTTAAATCCATCTTCAAACAATACCATTGCTTCTTCTTTTCTATTCATGGTTTTTAACCTCCTAAAGATTATACAATGCAACAAATACGATTATTGTTGCTAACATACTAAATAAGGTACCTAATAAATAATACTCTGCAAAGACTTTATCCTTTGTTATTTTTTCATATCTCGTAATTGATTTTGCTGTAAAGACCAATCCGATTGCTGTATATTGTCCGAGTGATAATAAGATAACCACTAATAATCTTTCCATATTGCCTACGAGCTTCCCAATATTATATGTTTCTTCCTTTATTGAAACTCCCACTATTTTTAGGCCATTAAAATCATCATTTACTTCTCTACTATTGGGTTTAATATGACTAAAAAGTTCTCTAAATGTTATATTCGTTGGTTTCAATATCATCAATACAATGAGTGTATATTTAGCAATATCCGTCGGAAAGTTTCCTGAGAAGGAAAAAATATGCCACGTATCGATAAGCGGATTATTAGCGCTGTAAATGATGGAAATGATTAATACGACTGCGATATGTAACATTTGATCAATCCAATATAATCTTCCACTTGTGTTCTTGTTTGTCATTTTCGAGGTAATTATGTACTTTATTGTATCAATTAAGATATGAGAAATTATAAATGCAGCTAAATACCATAACATTTCTTTTTTATAGAAGGCGAATACACTAGCGATGGTTAATAGAATAATGGATAGAAAATGTAATACGAGGTAAGAAAAATGGGATTTCTTCTTCTCTGCTACATTTTCCGTTTGCAGGTAAAAATCTCCCACAATATGCACAAATAGTAAGATCAAAAACATATTTTTATCCATTAAGTTCCTCCCAATAACTGATCACTAATTTGTTTGCTTCATGTTTAGCCTCTTTATAGGCATAATATCCTGATCTTTCAATTCTCCTACTTATACTTGATTGTTCGATATTGTATAAATCTGCCAATTCAGTCTGTGACTTAGCGCCTTCCATAAGATGCTTTATTATTTCTCTTTGCTTATCTGACCACTTAGTTTCTATAAAATAGCAAACAGCTAGAATAGAATTTACAACATCTAAACTGTCATATAGGCCATCTTTTATACTATCAGAATAAATCAAAATATCTTTATTGGACTGTTCATGTTTCGTGTCGCCTTTTTTCACTGTGTTTATTGCTTCTCTAGCGACGTGATAAGCCGGGCCATCTGCCCCTATCGCTATACTTTTTATTTCTGTTGACATATCTCCAAAACCAATTCCGAACCTGACCTTTATTGGATGCAAATGCACTTTAATATAATCTACTATATCCATTAAAACTTCCGGACTATTTAATAATCCTTGAAATTCATCGCCTAATGTTATCGTGAATTTTGCTGCTATACTGGAATGATATTTTGTATTTATATAATCCAAAACTTCTTCTAAATCTGTTTGTAATTGTTGGCGTTTACTAATATTTTTTGATTTAACGATGTCACCTATTATTGCACAATACATATTGACTCCTTTCAGTGAACCAAAATAAAATGCTTCACTAATAGTATATCATTCAGTTTATGCGTTTTCAAGAGCATATTTGTATTTATGCGTTTTTAGGAGCATAATTAAGTTTATGCATTTTAAAAAGCATAATGATGAAATCCAACAACAAAACTAAGGTCCAAAAAGTTGATTATAAAATTGCCTTCTGCCTATCTGATTTAAGGCTTCTATCTTTCTTTTTTCAAAAAAATCCCTATAAGAACCACGTTCAAAGTACCATAAGCAATCGATAAGAATTGTAAGTTTAAGTATATCATAAAAATATATTTTATCGTTTATGGGAATAGAAAACTTTTTTTCGAAAACATCAATATATTCTTTTGCTTCGGTAAAATCGAATATATCATCATTTTTATCATAAATACTCCAAGTTTCATGATTAAAACCCGGTTTAAAAAAATCTATATTTGTAAAATGGTAATCACAGTGACAGATTCCCATTGAAAGTGATTGAGGAAGGGAAGCTCAAGAGCATTTATTTGATATACATACCACTCCATTTTTTAATATCATAAATTGTAAATATTGTTTTTGATGCCATATAATACTCCATCCTAAATTTCCTGTAAGTCTCACTTTTTTTGCAATCACTACCGCTGACAAAGTTTCTTACAATTAATAAAATTCATTTCCATCCATTAATTTATCTAATATTAACATATCTGTTTTCTCATCATAAGTTAGGATGACGCATTCAAATCTTCATAGGAGATTATTCTATAAATACATTCTCCGGTTAAATTAAACTATATCATAAGATCAAGAACCTTCTACATATATGATTATCAACTGTCTTCTCTAAATTCTCTTAGATCGTTTCTTTATTATTGCAGACATGGGATGACCATCCATTACAATATTGAATCGTAAATCCTTCATAAGAAGATCTACAAGTTCAGGCATTTCAAACTCCATGTAGCCCTTATTATATAATTCTATATATAAATCTGTTGGAGATAGCCCTTTGCGTTTGTTTTTCACTAAGTCAAAGCACATATCGCAAGTCACTGTGTCTAGACTCAGAATATCCGGTTGAAGAATCCAATTGAATTCTTCAAAACTCTTTCCTAGCCCTTTGAGAGAATCAAGTATCATATATTGAACTTCTTCAATTTCATCATTGCCATCGTGATATAAACTTTGCAACATATTTAACGATTTCTGATATTCTCCATTCAAACAGTACGCTTCACATAAATCTATTATTGAATGGATGCTATTTGGATGAACTTTGACAAACCGTTCTCTAAATTCAATAAGTTTATCATATTGCTTATTATTTAATAACTCATATTCAATTTCCCAACCTTCAAATTCTTCAAACTTATCGTAATGATTATTGTTCATAATAAAAACTCCTATCTTCATTAAAACCTATAGTGATATCCCAGTTAATTACTAATGCTCTCGATATATTCCACTGCCCTGTCATAGGGTTTTATTGGATGATCCCATATTTGATGACCAACACCTTCCAATTCTATAAACTCATATTCCTTCCCATATTTATCCATTTGGTCAATAAACTCATATACTTGAGCTATTGGACAATGCTCAATATCTTCTTTTCTGTGTATCATTAATAAAGGTATGTCAATTTCATTCGCCCACATGGTAGCAGAGCGTTTTACATATCCTTCAAGATTTTCTTCTGGTGTTCCCAATCCGACAGTGTTCTCGAAAAAGCCACTAGCTCTTTCATAGTAATAATAGTTGAATAGCATTGAGTATAGCCCTGATAAAATCACACCGCCTCTTATGCCTTCAACATGTTCTCTTGCCATTAACAGAGCCATAAGACCACCTCGAGAGTTGCCAATCAAATATATATCATCAGCATCAACATAATCTAGTCCTTTAGCCATCTTAATCATGTTTGTCACATCATTAAGGTCTCCACCACCTAGCTCATCCTTGCCGATTGTCCCCCCTCTATATTGAGGCGCAATCACTACATAGCCTTTTCTGGCAATCTCTGAGTAGGCATTGTCTCCAGTGATTGTTTCACGCCAATATTCATTTCCGTACCCACCACGCAATACTACAATAAGTGGAAGTTTAATCTTTTCATCGGCTGGTCTGGTCATAAATCCGAATACTTCTAATCCATCACTCATATAGGTTATCTTTGACATAATAATATCATCATGTTCCCTTCCTCCATCGATCAGTTGCTCATCAACTATTTTGCCGTCATCTAAATGGCCTTCCTCTTCTGAACACTTTACGATATCACTTGTATCTTTAACAAACCCATTAAAAATTTTGTCCTCTTCAATATAAATATCCCAGTAATCAATAAAATTATATTCTTTACCATCTGAACTAATCAGTGTATAAGATATTTTATACTGCTTTGTAGACAGAATTTCGGTGTTCTGTATTTCATCCACCAAATAGATTTCCAAATTCGTATAATCTACAATATCCAGCTCCTTGAAAACCATAGTGTAGTGCTGGAACTCGCTATTGTAAAAAATATGATCATCCATTTTAGAAACCACGCGCAACTGGTTTAGTTTTTTTTGAAAATACTCTTTAAACTCAAGAATATCCATATCTTCATCTAAATCGTTGAGTTCTAATATTGCTTCAAAAAAAACTCTATCATCCTTTGTCTTTTCACAACTGCAAAAAGACAATACTATAATTAAAATAAGAATTAATAGGGATATACTTCTCTTTAAATATCTCATCTCTTTTTATTCATCTTTCTTTTCAGATTCTCTTTTAATTTTTTTAATCCATTCTTCTTCAGATAATTTTTCTATAGCCATATCGTCTGCTTTTTCTAGTTTACTACCTGGTTCCTCTCCTACTACTAAATAATCAGTATTACCACTAACATCTGAAGTTGCTTCTGCACCAAGGCTTTCAACTTTATTTTTCGCCTCACTACGGGTATATTTCTCAAGTTTTCCAGTGAAAACAAATGTATCCCCTTCCAAGGGCATATGATCATCTACGTTCAAAGATTTTAACGTCAACCCAGCTTTTTTCATCCTATCAATTGAGTTAAGATTCTTATCTTCTCTAAAAAAGGAATAAATACTTTCAGCTATTTTTTCACCAATTTCATCAATATTTGTTAATTCTTTTTTTTCAAGGTTTATAAGATCATCAAGGGACTCATACTTTTCAGCCAGTACCCGAGCCAGATGACTGCCTACATGACGAATACCCAGGCCATATATATATTTATCCAGTCTTAATTCTTTAGCTTTCTCTATAGATGATATAAGATTTTCACTTGATTTTTCGGCAAATCCCTCTAATTTAATCAGATCCTCTTTTTCTATATAATATATATCCGCTAAATTTTCGATTATTTTTGCTTCTACTAGTTGTTCAGCTATTTCTTCACCGAGATGAGATATGTCAGCAGCCTCTCGGGACGCATAATGTTCAATACTATGAATTAATTGTGCTTTACAGGACATACCATTGGGACAAAAATAATGGGCACCTTCTTTTACTACTTTGGTAGCACAAACAGGACACTTTTTAGGCATTGAAAATTCATCATTTTCACTACTCTGATTTGATTTTTCCTCATCTGCTTCAGCTCGACGGATAACCTCAGGAATAACATCACGGGCTCTTTCTATTTTCACTTGATCTCCAGGATGAAGATTTTTCTTTCTTACTTCTGCTTCATTATGTAATGTTGCTCTACTGACAGTAACACCATCTATATCTACGGGTTCCAACAAAGCAACTGGTGTAAGCATACCAGTTCTACCCACCTGTACTACAATATCCTTTAATGTCGTAATATCTTTTTTAGAAGGAAACTTCCAAGCCATAGCCCAAAGTGGGCTACGTTCTCTTGTGCCCATTTCATCTCGTAAATCTAGGTCATTAAGTTTAATGACAATTCCGTCAATCTCATAATTCAGATGATCTCTTTGATCCTTCATTTCTTCTCTATAATCTTCAATAGCTTTATAGATCTCATCAATAGAACTGCCAGAAGTCAGGACTGTATTATCATTTACTTTTAAACCTAGTTGTTTAAGGAAATGATATACTTCCTTTTGAGAATCAGGTGTTTCTTTTTCCATGTTCTCATCAGCTATTTCTAAAATATCGTAAAAATAAACATCTAAAGGTTTATTTGCAACCTCGGCCGGGTCTAACTGCCTTAAAATTCCCGCTGCAGCATTACGCGGGTTAGCATAAGCATCTTTATTTTCTTCAGTCCTTTTTTTGTTTAATTGCTGAAAGCCATCTTTTAACATAACTATTTCACCGCGAACAGCAATAAAGTCGGGTACTTTCGTGTGATCTCCCCTTAATTTCAGGGGTATAGAATGAATAGTTTTAAGGTTCTTTGATATATCATCCCCTTGATAACCGTCTCCTCGCGTGGCTCCATATTTAAATGCTCCCCCTTCGTACACTATTTCTACAGAGAGTCCATCCAATTTTGGTTCGATAAATAAATTAAGGTTTTGATTTTCTTCATATAGGTCATTTTTTAATTTTTCAATAAACTCCTTTATTTCCTCATTTTCCAGAGCAGAATTCAAACTTAACATAGCACTTTGATGCTCTATTCTCTCTAGTTCATCAACCGGTTGTGCTCCAACTCTTTTTGTAGGTGAATTTTCATCTTCAAATTCTGGATATTTCTCTTCCAGATCTTCTAGTCTGTGAAACAATTTATCATAGGCCGAATCTGATATGACAGGATCATTTTCAATATAATATCTATAATCATGATAGTTTATAGTATCTCTTAACTTTTCTATTTGTTCTTTTCCTTTTGCTTTACTTAGATTATCATTACTTTGTTCTGTCATAGATATCACAACCTTTCTCATATAAAATTACAGCTTCTTTAAATTCAAAACCTATTCTGGATTAATCAGTGATAATAAATCATCCAGATCTAATGTATTAATCACATGTTTAGCTTCACACCAGCCTCTTCTTGCTTGATAAACGCCATATTTCATGTTATCAAGCCCTCCTGTACTATGAGCATCTGTGGATATGACTAATTTCACATTCATATCCACTGCTTTTTTAATATACTTATCTGAAAGATCTAGCCTATCTGGTTGTGCATTTATTTCCAATATACAGTTATTCTCTTTTGCTGCTGCCATTACTTGATCAAGATCAATATCATAAGGCTCTCTGTCGGAAATTATTCGTCCAGTTGGGTGTGCGATAATATCGCAGAAAGGATTTTCAATTGCTTTAATCATTCGTTTGGTCTGATCTTCTCGAGAAAGATTAGTATTATAATGTATAGCACAAATGCGTATATCAAGCATAGATAATATATCTTCTGGCAAATCTAAACTCCCGTCTTTTAATATATCAACTTCCATCCCCTTCAGTATTTGAATACCATCATATTTTTCATTCATTTTATCAATTTTTTCTATCTGTTTTTTAACACCATCTGCATCCAGTCCCTGAGCCATGGTCACACGTTGAGAATGATCTGTAATAGCAATATACTTATAACCTTTTTCTAAAGCTGCTTCTATCATCTCTTCCATTGTATTGCTACCATCAGTTGCGTCCGTATGCATTTGCAAATCGCCTTTAATATCCTCGATCTTGATTAAGTCCGGAAGATCACTTGCATGTTCTATATCAAATTCACCTCTATTTTCCCTTAATTCCGGTTCAATATAGGGTAAACCTAGAATTTCATACATGTCTTTTTCTTCCTTGCCACCTATTTGTTCATCGCCATCATAAACACCATATTCATTTACTTTTAGTCCCTGTTCCTGACCAATTTTTCTCAATTTTACAGAATGTTCCTTAGAACCCGTGAAATATTGTAAAGCAGAACCATAATTTTCTTCTTTAACTAATCTTATATCAACCTGAATTCCATCATTTAGGATAACAGTTGATTTTGTTTCGCCACTTGATAGTACTTTGCTCACATCTTCGTAATCATTAAAATACTTCATAATTTTTTTGCTATTATTACCACAAACAAGTATATCCAGATCACCAACAGTTGCTTTACGTCTTCTATAACTACCGGCAATTGCTATTCGATCGATATCTTCTAATGCTTTTAAATATTCTTCTAAAGGTTTGACAATTTCCTCAGCTCGAGAAAAAAGAAATCTTTCCTGTTCTCCTTTTTCTTCTCTTTTTTTAATATCCTCAAGTATTGTATTTTCAGTTTTATCACCTAGGCCTGACAACTGACTAATCTTTTTTTCTTCAGCTGCTTTCTTCAATTCCGTTATTTTTTTTACATGAAGTTCATTGTAAATTGTTTTTACCCGTTCGGGTCCAAGGCCAGTTATATTTAACATCTCAGCCACCTCAGGAGATATTTCTTTTTTTAAATCTTCTAGTTCAGAAATTTTACCATCTTTGACCATTTCTTCAATTTTTCCTGCCAGGTCTTTACCTATACCATCTAGTTTAGTTAAATCTACATTGTTATTTACCATATCAACCAAATTATCCGAAAGATTAGAAACCGTTTGGGCAGCATTTCGATAGGCCCTTATTCTAAATTCATTGGCTCCTTTGATTGATAATAGATCTGCCATCATTCTGAATCGATCTGCAACTTCTGAATTGTGCAAAGGCATAATATCACCATCCTTTATTAATTAAGCTGTTTCTTTAATTATATAACCTATCTAATTACATTACAAATTTTTAGCCATTTTTATGATTCTTCTATGTATATTATTTCTGTATTGCTCATAGCTGCATACAAAATAATGTTCTTATCCGTTGGCATGGATGACGCATTCAATTCTTCATATTTATATATTTCATATTCTTTAGGTAACTTCATTTGAATTCCTATATAGTCATTAATAAATGATTGTGAATCAATCTCATTATTTTCATTAACTGCTTCATTGTGGGCAATTATTTCATGGCCATTTTTAGGAGATGATTCTATACAGCCTGTTATAATAATTATTAATGCTAAAAAAGCGATATTTTTTCTCATTGTTACCTCCCCTCTTCCGCAAATAAAACCAATAACCTTTCACAGGTTTTGGTCTGATGTTTTTATGTTTATTATGTTGTTCATATTTTGAACTTATTTTGTAATTGACGCGTCTCTCCTGTACTGAGCCAATAACAGTTATGTGCAGTAATTATTTGTCAGCTCTCTCCTAGTTCAACCTCACATAAGGAATCTCCTACAATAAAACAATCCTTTAAATCTATTTCAGGATATTTCTCTAATATCTTTTTTACTAGACCATTTTTTGGTTTCATGCAGCTACAATTTGAGTCTCTAGAATGAGGGCAATAAAAAACATCTAATATTTCAATTCCATTGTCTTTTATTCTTTTTAGGAATTTATCCGTAAAATCTTGATATTGTTCTTTTGAACCAACTAAGAAAATTGGCTCTGTTTTATTTCTCCACAGCTCGTCCTCATAATCTTCTATAATTGTTCCATCCCTATCCAAAAATGCTACCCTCAAAAAATCACCCCTAATCCTCCGATATTTAGCCCAAAGCTGATAATTTTGGCAAAACCTTTTAGATGATGCATGACTGTTTGCATATCCACTCTTCTTTTAGTAAACCATATTTTATCTCGTCATCCCATTGACATTTTTGTATCTTACCTTCTTAAACATGCCTTCTTTTGTCATACCTAGTTTTAGCATTATATTTTCTGAATTTCTATTGTTAGAATTACAGCTGGCAATAACCTTATGTATATTAAAATTATTAAAAAGATAATCAATTAAAGCCTTTCTCATGATTTATGTCAACAGAATAATCAACTATTCCTCTTGCAACATTTGTTTCCCTAAAAATCGCAACATATTGAGTGCCTTTATTCTGATCTTCCTGGTTTTGTAATACCTCCCTAAAGACTTCAATTGAATCTTCTCGAGATTTGAGTCTATCTAAGTACGCATATTTCATTACCTCTTCATCAGAATATAGCGAATAAAACATGTCAAAATCTGTTTCATCTAGTTTTCTATAAACCAATCTTGTACTTTCGAACATAAAAATCCTCCTCAGCCCGGTGATATTACTTTTGATTAGAAAAGAACTTTCGCACAGTATGTTTACCATACTTTGGGGCAACCATATCTCTGGTTAGAACAGTCAAGAAAAACTCCACCGGACCATAGAAGGTTTGTTTTGTCATCAAGACCACGAGTTTCTTTATGACACGAACCATGACTAGGGGTATTTTCGATATTTTTACCGGTTTCCCCAATACATCAAAAGCAATTTCGGCAAGCTCTCTTTGTGTAAGTATCTCCGGACCACCTACTTCATATGTTCCCGGGGCTCCCTTTAGCTTTTCAACGCAAAAGTCTGCAAGATCTGATCCGTGAATCGGATTGGCTTTGAATTGGCCCTGACCAAATACATAGACTCTTCCTTTTTTTGCCATTTTGTAAAATTCATAGATATCACTAAAAAAACCACTGGGGCGGATAATATAAGCCTTTAATTTTGTCGATAATAGGGCATCAACAAAACTTTCTTTGGCATCCATTATTTTCAAATCACGTAAGTGTTCTCCATTAAGTGCAGCTATATACATAAAGGCCTTTACTCCCGCATTCACGGCTTCATCCAATAAATTTTTATTGCATTGATAGTCCACATCCATATAGGTCATACCGTCTTTTTGCTTGGTAATTCCTACAGATGAGACTACCAGATCGGCATCTTTCATAATACCCTGAAGCTCTTTAGGATTGCTAATATCGGCGATGACGAGTTCATCAATATATGCTTTAAGATGGGCAATACGCTTTTTGCTTCGTGATATTGCCACCACTTCAAATCCAGCTTCTTTTAACTTTTTAATCATGTATCCTCCAAAATATCCGGTACCCCCGGCAATAACTATGCGTTTCATGACACCCTCCTTGTATGTTATGTGAATAGATTTATGATAACAGGAGAAACCCCTTAATCTCAGAACGCGTATTTTCAACATTAAAAATATCAACATCGACGAAAATCTTAGTTGTCTGCTCCCACATTATGTCCTTACCTATTATTTCATCTGTATATCGTGTCTCAGACTAATATATTCTACCAACCCATTCGACAATCTCATCCTCCAAAAAAATAATTTCTTCTAACTCTTTTTTATTCTGAAACTCATTGTTTTCAAATGCAAAAACACTTGAACTGACAAATAGTGTGAATATTAATGACATTACTGCAATTGATAACCATTTATTCATATTTTCTTCTTTCTTTTTCAAAGCGATATCCTAAAAACAATGAAATACTACCTGAGATTAAAAAATATATAAGTGCTATTACACTATTGCTGCTATATAATAAAACACACGCAATTAAAACATTTATTATTCCACTAATCAAATGGTAATTAAATTTTTCATCATAATTCATCTTTAATCCCGACCTTTCAAAAGTTTCTTATTTATTTTTTTTAAGACTCTCTGCTATCTTAATCAATTCGTTGGGTTCTAAGTTTCCGTTGATCATAAAATCCGTGTTTTCATCGTTCCAAAATAATATGATTCCATCATACTGTCCTTAACTGAATCCAAGTCTTCATCACGCATATTCATATCGCTCACCTCCCAGAAC
>ASRK01000028.1_pt1 | contig 40008 bp, 34 predicted proteins | sample 693218 | NCBI WGS metagenome assembly ASRK01 (sample SAMN02169240, study PRJNA158439) | bioreactor metagenome | isolation source: day 48 sample from continuous culture bioreactor inoculated with sediment... | place: Germany: Bremen
TATGGGTGTTATGAACAACGGGATGTCCCTAGTTGGGCTTGGAATTGACTGGCAACAAGCAATCAAAGGTTTAGTCCTTGTATTAGCGGTACTTTTTGATATCTTTACAAAGTCAAAGAATTAAAGAATATTCGTAAATACATACTCAAAGAATATAATCTTTGCTATAATAAAAGCAGTCACCTTGACTTTAAGGGACTGCTTTTTTTCATACGATTCAATTAGGGGGTTATTATGCATATACAGGTGCAAAGGATTATGCCAATCGTATTCATTCTATTTTTTGTGGGATGCCTACCCAAAGGAAGCAATGGACAAGGTGAAGAAAATACAACAGAAGTTTTAACACAGGCCAATCAAATCACAATTGCAGGAATATATAAAGACGGATCAAAAGGATGGTTTATTAATGAAGGACTCAGTGCTGAAAAAGAAGCGACGCGACTAGGTGCTGAAGAATTTATTTATATTGATGTAAAAATGGATGAAGATATTTATCAACAAGCACTAACAAGCATGATTGATGAAGACGTTGATGGCGTAATTATATGCATTCCGGATCAAAGTCTAAGCCAAACGACCGTCGATATTTTAAGAAAAGAAAATATACCCATCGTGGCAACCAATGATCCAATAGTTGGAGCAAATGGACGATTACTTACCCCTTTTGTCGGTGTCGATGATTATGCCCTGGGAGATATGACGGGGGATTGGATGGCCAATTATGCCATAAAAAATGGCTTGATGCTAAACGAAGATGTCGGTGTTTTAATATTAGAAAATGATCAACAAATGAACATGAAAGAACGAGCAGAGGGGCAATATGAACGCTTTATTGAGATGCTTCCGGGATTTGATAAGAAGCGGATTTTTCGGTTGAACTATAATGGTGAAACAGAAAACGCCTTTAACGTTGCGATGGATGTTTTCATAAAAGAAACCATAATAGAGACATGGTTAGTTATGACCGGTAATGATGAAGGTGCGATTGGTGTTGTAAGAAGCCTAGAGCAACTCGGACTTGACCAGAACGCAAGTATTATCAGTATTGGTGGAACATTAGCTATCGATGAATTTAATCGTGAATATTCAGCCTTAAAAGCATCAAGCTACTATTCGCCTGAAAAAATAGGCAAAGAATCGGCTAACATCTTAATGAAGTATATTATTAATCAAGAACCTATGCCGGAAAAACAGCTATTTAATGCAGAGATTATTACAAAGGATAATTATCAAGAAGTGACAGGTGTAGAATAATGGTGATGCGATGATGCAGAAAATCAAAGAGTATTATATTAATAAAAGCATACAAAGCAAGATGATGGTTAATATTCTTCTGATATTAGCTATAGCTGTTGTTGTACTCAGTTATTTGAATATGAATGTGCTGAATCGGTCGCTTACCAACATGAATAACGAGCAAACCCTTGAACTTGCAGGTCAGGTAACCTTACGAATCGAAAATTATATTCAAGAAGTGAGTAAAAAAATGGATTTACTGCTTGCCGAACCCGCCATTAAAGCCTTTAATGAACAAAATGTTAAGGAGGATGAATTATTATCGACCCTTGAGAGATATACGACAACAGATAAAAATATTGCGGGAATTTTGGTTGTTGATAGCAAGGGGGAAATGGTAAGCAATACCATGCAACTTGTGGAAGACAGTCCTTTAAATATGGAAAGTTGGTATATACAAACGGTGGCCGAACCGGAGACCTTTCATTTATTTAGTCAACAAATTGGACGTAATATAACGTCTTTTTATGATTCCTACAAAGCCGATAATATTTTATCCATGGCAAAAGCCTTAGTCGACGAGCAAGGCAATGTGAACGGAATGGTTCTGTTTGATATGAAACTCGATCACATGGAATCGATAATTAATAGTGCAGAGCTAGGTCGGTCCGGTTTCCTCTATATTAGTAATCGTAAAGGTGAGGTTGTCTATGCGCCGGTCAATCCCATTGTCTATCGGATCCATCCAACCATGATTGGTGGAGAAAAGGATGTTCAGATTGACGGAGAAGGCTATCAGATTATTGCTCAAGAAACAGGTATTTCGGATTGGAACATTGTCGGAGTCTTCCCTAAAAATGTCACTTTAGGTATTATTTTAGAAGTGATTACTTCTTTTGTTATATACGCCGTCCTTATTTTTATCTTTGGAATCATTCTATCGGTGTACTTGACAAAAACCTTAACCCGACCGATTAGTAAGCTTAAAAATCTGATGGCAGAAGCGGAACAAGGAAAGCTTGAGATACGTTATGATAGTATTTATAATGACGAGATTAGCCAGCTAGGACACAGTTTTAATAAAATGATTGAGGCTATTAAAAACCTGCTTTCACTTGTCTATACGGAACAGAAGGCAAAAAGAGAGGCGGAGCTAAAAGCCTTTCAAGCCCAGATTAAGCCTCATTTTTTATATAATACACTAGATACAATCAACTGGATGGCCATGGAATATGAGGCTGATGATATTGTTGAGGTGGTTGAGTCCTTAACCAATTTGTTTCGGATTAGTCTCAGTAAAGGCAATGAAATTATCAGCCTTGAAAATGAAGTTAAACATGTTCAGAGTTACTTAATGATTCAAAAAGTGCGTTATGAAGAACAGTTTGATTATGAAATTACATACGATGATACACTAAAAAGCGCCAAAGTTATTAAACTGATTATACAGCCACTTGTTGAAAATGCAATTTATCATGGAATTAAAGGTCGAAAAGAATCCGGACACATTCGAGTGGATATTCATTCAGATGCTAAAGATCTTTTTATCATTGTTTCAGACACAGGTGGAGGAATGGAACCGGAACACGTTGCTCGCATGAATCATATTTTCGAAGGTATGTTGGAAAAAGATGACCGCTATGGAATCGGTTTATTTAATGTGAATGAGCGCATTAAGCTAAACTTTGGCTTGGAATATGGATTGAAAATATCGAGTGAACCGGGTCAAGGTACTACAGTCACTATAAAACATCCGATTCAATATTAAGCTTTGCAGGAGGATAAAATGTATCGATTAATGATTGCAGATGATGAACCGAAAATACGACGAGGTCTGAGTCGACTCCCATGGCAAGAGATTGAAGTGGAGGTGATTGCTGAAGCAGTTGACGGCCAAGATGCTCTAAATAAAGCGAAAGACCTGCAACCGGATTTGATGCTGGTTGATATTAATATGCCTAATTTGACAGGATTAGAACTGATTCGGCATTTAAAAGAAACTAACCCCGAGTGTTTGATATTTATCGTTTCAGGATATGATGAATTTGATTACGCAAAAGAAGCGATTAAACTCAATGTCTTTGACTATATTTTAAAGCCGGTAAATCGTAAGGAATTAATGGCGGTCGTCAAGAAAGGTATTGATAGCTTAGACACGAAAATTAAAGAAAATAATTTTGTGAAGTGGGCAAAAAATCAGATGATTGCCGATCAAGACCACATGTATACACAGTTTTTCAAACAGTGGATTGATGGCGGATTGAATGATTACGAAATCCAGCAAAACCTTATGGCATTAAATATTGACATGTCAAAATATAAAAAAATGCTGATTATTTATATTCTCCCCATTAAAGGTGAACAAGAATTATTCTTAGACCAAGAACTTCTCACATTTGCACAGCTAAACATAATTAATGAAGTCTTGGCAAATATTGAGGATAAAATCGTCATTAAAACGGAAAAAGATATTATTCTAAGCTTTGTTGATACCGACGATATTGGTTTTGATTGTGAACAAGAGTTAATACAAAACATTAAACAATATCTTGACCAGCAAATTAGTTTTCTTCAGGTGGATGCCCCCATGGAATATCGACAATTTACGTCAAAATATCATGAAGTGACTCAAGAAATACGAAAAAAGGGGGAGCTATTACCGATTGTAGCAATGGCAAAAAATTATTTAGAAGTTCATTTTTCAGCACCGGAGTTAGCATTAACAGATGTTGCAAAACACTTGAGAGTCAGTTCTTCTTATCTTAGCAAACTCATAAAACAAGAAATGGGCTATTCATTTACAGATTTATTAACCCAGATTCGCATTGAAAAGGCTATACGATTAATGGATGATCCGAAACTCCGCATTTATGAAATCTCGGAAAAAGTCGGATATTCAACGCAACATTATTTTAGTGCGGCATTTAAAAAGGCAACAGGTGTATCGCCGGTGAAGTATCGAAAGGAACGAACATAAATGAAGCAAAAAATAATCATACTTGTCATGATGAGTGCACTCATCATTAGTGCCATATATCTTATAAATAGTATTGATGATTCTAATGTATCCGGCTATCAAGAGGTTGAATATTTAATCGGGATGAGTCATCCCAATCTTACCGATGAATGGCAGATAGTTATTCACGAAGAACTTGAAGAATATTCACAAGGATATGACCAAATCAAAATGATTTTTACAAATGCAGGCTCAAGTAGTTACAAGCAAATTAATGATATTGATAAGTTACTGGAGTATGGGATTGACTTACTAATCATTACTGTCAATGATGCTAATGTTTTAGGACCGATTATTGATGAGGTAGAAAAGAAAATACCGGTCATTGTTCTTGATAAGGATATTGGCTTCAATGACTATACCCTTTTTATCGGACCGGACTATAATAGTGTGGGACAAATGGGGGCACAACGCTTAAAAGACCTTGCCGGAGAAGATATGATTAATATCGTAACCTTAAACGGCCCGATTGAAGATCCAATGGTTAGGGAGATATCCAAAGGTTTTTCAGACATGGTTAATCGCGAATTGAATATGAATATTACAGAAAACATCTATTGCGGATGGTTGCGTACAGAAGCGGAAAAAGAATTCGAACTTTTTATGCAATCTGACCAGGAGTTTGATGTTGTGTTTGCCCAGAGTAATGCATTAGCCATTGGGGCAGGGAATATTTTAAAAGAATATGATATAGATGTACCTATTATTACAGTAAGTAAGTTTATGGAAGATAAATATTTAACCTATTTAGATATAGGAGAACTCGATACAATCATCTATACACCAGTTGGAGGCAAGGAAGCAATAGATTATGCCATGGACATTCTTGAAAGTAATCGAACGAATTTACATATTCCAAAGCGAATTGTTATGAAAAGCTTTTCTGTAACCAAACAAAACAAATCAATATACACTGAAAGTAGTGAGCGACGCCAAACATTAGAAGTGGGATATATACAAACCCATTTATATAACGAAGAAAATCTCAGTATGACCATTGACAATGATATACAGGTGGTGAATAATGCCTATGAAAACATTGGATTTCGTTATTATGATATTGATGAAGATCAGTCGGCGAGAGAAAAAGATCAGCTTCAAAAACATTATTTTATGGAACTGCTTAATCAAGGCGTGGATATCATTTTTTTCAGCCCTGAAAATAGTTTCGGGTGGGAAGAGCTTACAAAATTAGCGAAAAGTAAAAATACATATGTGGTGTGCTTAGGTAATCCTTTAGAATATGAAGATACCAACGTCATATATATTGGCCCGGATTATATTGACCAAGGGATACGCTTAAGTAACTATCTCATTAATAATGTTTATAATATTCATTATGATATTGGCATATTAGAAGTGACCGGTGATTTGAATACACGTCTTACGGTTGAAAAATCCAGTAGTTTCAGACAACAAATCAGTGGATATTCACGAATTAACATTATCGATAGTATCGAAGGATATCAAGGGCATTATCAACAAGAAGAATTGCCTAAGCAAATGCTGCAACTGAAAGAAAAAATGAAGCAAAGCTTTACCAAATATTCCAATGATATTAATGTTGTCTACTTGCATCAAGACTATTATATCCATCCGCTTAAAGAAGTCATTAAGGAACTTAATCTAGATCAGGAGATTGTTGTTATAAGCAATAATGATTCGGGTATTGCCAACAAAGATTCGGAATTAGATTATCAAGTTTATCCGGATTCTTTATACAAAGACCAGATTATTATGCTGCTGGATTATTTCATGGGAAGAACACAGATACCAATCGAAAAGATATATTTGCCCAACGCCGGCTAATAGTGACAGTTTAGACATGAAAAAAAGGTGTACACGACAAAAAACTTGATAAATATATCTGTTCCTATATAATGAATCTAAAGATTGATTCGAATAAATAAATCAGCAAAATAATGGAGGAGAACTATGTGGAGTAGAAGTGAATTAAAAGAAAGAGCAAAAAAAGCACTCTCAGGTACCTATTGGAAAGCATTCGGCATTAGCTTGATATTGTCACTTATCGGTGGTGGCAGTGGTGGAGGAGGTGGATTTAATTTCTCTTTCGGAAATAACTCGGATAATTTTGGAAACATATCCCAATCGGACTGGGGATTTAACGTACGTTTATTCCTGATTTTTTTAGTGGTGTTTATGATTATTATGACAATTGCCATAGTCTTTTCGTTTTTTATTAGCAATCCTTTAATGGTCGGCATTCGTAAATACTTTTTAGAAGCATCCGTTGCATCTGAGAACGGAGAAGAGGTACCTTTTGGCATGATTGGTTTTAGTTTTTCAGGGCATAATTATATGTTCGTTGTCAAATCAATGATTCGACAAACACTCTACCTTATCGGTTGGACCTTATTGTTTGTTATCCCCGGAATTATTAAAGGATATGCCTATGCAATGGTTCCTTATATTTTAGCAGATAATCCGGAGATTGGATCTAAACGTGCCATTGAACTAAGTAATAAAATGACACAAGGTGAAAAATGGGATATGTTTGTCCTTGATTTATCCTTTATTGGATGGTATCTATTAGGAGTACTTGCTTGTTTTGTAGGTGTACTTTTTGTTAACCCTTATTATAACGCAACCCATGCAGAACTTTACCGAAACCTTCGTCAAAAAGCCCTTGATCAAAAAATGTGTACCTTTGAAGAATTAAACTTCAAAAAACCGGAAGATCAACCTTACGAAGAAATAGAAATAGATTATAGTACAGAGTTTTAACAATGTGAGAATGCATTGGATTCTGTAACATTTATCAAGCTAAGTAAAACTAAAAATTGTTACCATCAAAAGAGTGGTCGGATTCCAAACTCACTGCGTTCAGACAGTGGAATCCTAAATCCACTCTTTTTTTGAAGAACAATTTAGTTTTACTAAGCATAATAAAAAATACAGCATCCAACGCATTCTCATGGAATCTATATTAGGATAATTAAAATAGTTATACGAAATCGTTAGATTCCGATTCCGGTACCTTAATCATATTCATAATATATAGGAAAGGTGTGTCAACGATAGCGGCTAAATATTTAATCACGATGGTCGTGATGATAATGGAGCCAACAAGGTCCAAGGGGAATATGCCCACAAGTGCGAATCCTAAGCTAACGAGCACGGTATCAACGAGTTGGGATAAAAGGGTTGAACCGTTGTTGCGTATCCATAGTGTTTTTGTTTCGGAATTCCATGATTTTATTTTGTCGTAGATAAAAACATCAAGACTTTGACTGATAAAATACACAAGATTTCCGACTAAGACCGCTTTAAAGGTTCCGCCGTTAATGGAAAAAAATAATTCCAGTGCATGATTATAGGGTTCACTATAATCTAAACCATGGTATAATGTAGATATAAACATGATAAGTACAAAGGAGAGGTTGGCAACAATAGATAGGTTGACAGCTTTTTTAGCAGCATGATACCCATACTTTTCATTAAGTAAATCAGTGGCTAAAAAAATTCCGGCAAACATGACATTGCCAAGGGTTGCTTCAAGTTCAATGAAGCCAAGGTCAAAGATAATACCTTTGTTCACTTGCATATTTGCGGCAATGACACTTAAGATAATGTAGCTCAGAATCCCGTTTTTTCCAAAGAGACGGAAAACAAGTGCAATCAGCCCAAAGTTTATAAAGGCAAATAAGAAAAAAATGGTTAGGTTACTCATAATAGTCGTCCTCCTAGTTTTGATTTCGCAGGATGGTTACGAACTGCGGCTTTAATAGCAGTCATGATTATAACTGAAAACATATGAAAATACAAGAGTATTTAGAAGAGAATGAAAAAAAGGTTGGATTAAAATGGAAAGATATAGTAAGATTATTAGTAAGACGCGACGTGAAATACTTTTGCTTAAAGGCGCTCCGTGTAAATGGGGAAAGTGTACATTTTGCGACTATATTGAGGATAATTCAGAGGATCAAGCAGCCAATCATGATGTGAATATAAGTGTTATCGAACAAGTAACAGGTGAATATGGTGTTTTAGAGGTTATCAATTCGGGAAATATATTCGAATTGCCCAAAGCGACATTAGAGGCTTTAAAACAATGCATTAATGCAAAGGGAATTCATCATTTATTTTTTGAAGCACATTGGATTTATAGAGAGCATATTCAGCGGATGCGAGATTTTTTCGGAATCAAGATCACAGTTAAAACAGGGATAGAGTCATTTGATTACGAATTTCGTGAAAGCGTTTTGCATAAAGGTATTGGGGAAGCAAGGATTGATGAAATAAAAAAATATTTTGATTCTGTATGTTTAATGGTCGGAATAAAAGGGCAGACAAAATCGCAGATTCAAAAAGATATTGACTTGGCTAAAAAAAACTTTAGACATTTTACAGTCAATGTTTATGTCAATAATTCAACGTCCATTCAACAAGACCTTAAACTTGTTCAATGGTTTAAAGAAACGTATGAGTGGTTAGATGCAGACACACAATGTGACATTTTATGGAATAATACAGATTTTGGAGTCGGTTAAGAGAAAGGGGAAAATATGGAAGATAACAAGGCATTGACGATGGAGGAAATCATTAGTCGGGTTCAAGAGATACCGCCATTTCCCCAAACTATCATTAAAATAATGGAGATTACGAAGAATCCGGATGCAGGTGCCAAAGAGCTAGAGGAAGAAATCATTAAAGACCAAGGATTGACAACAAAAATTCTTCAATTAGCAAATTCAGCTTTTTATCGTGGACGACGTAGCATTGATACGGTGAGAGATGCAGCGGTTGTTTTGGGATTTGAAGCAGTTCGAACGATGGTACTTACAACAGTCATCGGAAAGTTCATGGAAAAAGAACTACCGGGTTATGCGCTCGAAAAAGAAGCCTTATGGAAGCAGTCCCAGATTTCAGCCATAATGACAAAGGCAGTTGCTAAAAAAGTAGGATACAAGAAGATAGACCAAGCGTATACAGCTGGACTATTACGTGACATTGGGAAAGTTGTATTAGATCAATATGTGGGAAGTGCTTATCAAGAAATCAATACACTTGTAGAAAAAGGGTATACATTTATCGAAGCTGAAGAGCAGGTTATAGGGTTTAACCACGGGCAAGTTGGTGCGAAAATTGCTGAAAAATGGAATTTGCCGGAAGAATTGGCAGAAGTGATTGCAATACATCATAATCCAAGAGCAGCAGTCATTAATCCCCGATTGGTATATATTACCCATATTGCAGACAGTTTGATTATGATGATGGGTATACATATTGGGATTGATGGTCTAGCTTATGAATTTTTCTCGGAAGCTACAAAAGCATTGGAACTGAATGAAAAAAAATTATCAGAAATTATGTCCGAAGTTGCCGATATTATTGAAGGTGAGCCGGTATATTTAGAATTATAAAAAAAGGTCATCGGCTTTATTTTTAAGTACTTGACGATATTCTGAAGGTTTGATGCCTTCGACTTGTTTGAAAACACGTGCAAATTGAGTAGGTGAATTATAGCCAACACGTTGACCGATGTCTTTTATAGCCAAAGTGCCTTTATCGAAAAGGTCTTTGGCTTTATTAATTCGATAGCGCGTCAGATATTCTTTGAAGTTCATATCCATCTCCTCTTTAAACAGGCGCGAAAGATAAGCGGTCGAAATATGAAGCGAATCAGCTACAAAGGTCAATGATAAATCATCCATGTAATGCGTATGAATGAGTTTTAAAGTTTTTTTAATATGTAAGTGCAGATGTTCTGAAGGTGTTTGCTCTGTAATGCGTTGAATTATTTGCAAATAGTAGATGTTGACTTGTTCAATGTCATCAAAGAGATGATCAAACATAATAATACCTGTATTTAACTTTTCAATTTCGTGCTTATAATCATCGAGTTGATCAAACAATTGACGAATGGTAATGGAAAAAATCTCTTTATAGATATAGGTGACTTTGGAGTCATTCACCATATTTTGTACAAGTGCATGCTTGATGGTGCTTAATAGCTCAAGCAGTTGAATCCAATTTTTTTCGCGGAACAAGGATTCAAAATGATGAACATATTTGTACTCGACGAGAGAATATTCATCACTATGACGAGGCTCGTCATAGAATATGCATTGACCTAAACCAATAATAAAATGGTATTCCTGTAACAAACGGGCTTTTTTATAGGAAGATCCAATATGAAAATAATCCCATACGACAGAACCGAAACACCCGATGACATTATAATGATAAAGGGCATCAAGTTGTTCAGATAAAGCTGTGAAACGACGGCCAAAGTCACGTCTTATTTCATGCTCGCTCTTATCAGGTTCAATGGATAAAACAAGTGTCCGTGTAAAAGGTTGAAGATTTAAAAAGCAGATGACATGAGGTTCAAAGTGGTCAAGAATAACCTGGTGAAGCTGACTTTTCCAGGCATTGGCATGGTCTTGACTCAGACTGTTAATATGTGATTTTAAATCATTGCCGAGAATAAGTTGTAAGATCAAAAATTGATGATCCGGTGAAATGCCGAGGGCATTTAATTGTTCTTCCGTCATGAACTCATCGGGCAGTGTTTCACTTAGAAGATTGGTTGTATAAAGTAAACATTCGTTATTTACCATAAGAGGTCCTCCCTAGGGTTAATATTCTTCTATTATGTCAAAAAATGTATAGTTTGTCAAAATATAGCCCTTGAAGATGTCAAATTTTAAGGATAAACTAGTATTAGAAGGCATGTGACCTTAAATAATGTATATATGGAAGGAAAGGTATTTTATGGCAAAGCGACCGATTAAAGTAATTCAATTTGGAGAAGGAAATTTTTTACGAGCATTTGTAGACTGGATGATTCAAAAGATGAATGATGAAGGTGATTATAACGGAGGTATCGCAGTCGTTCAACCTCTTGAAAACGGATTAATTCAGATGTTAGCAGATCAAGATTATACATATACACACTACATGCGAGGCATCAAAAACGGACAAGCCGTGAGTGAACATTACAAAAACAATTCGATTGAAACAGCGATTAATCCTTATAAAGATTTTGATGAATATCTTCAGTTGGCTCATATTGATACGGCACGTGTAATTGTTTCTAATACCACAGAAGCCGGTATTACATTTGATGAGAGTGATACAATGGACAAAGGCGCTGATGTAACATTTCCGGCAAAACTAACACGATTACTATTGGAACGATATAAGGCTTATGATGGTGCAACAGATAAAGGATTTATTATTCTTCCCTGCGAACTGATTGATAAAAATGCAGATTACCTTAGAAAATATGTGCTTCAATATATTGATTTATGGAATCTTGATGCAGGATTTATGACATGGGTTGAACAGTCCAATACATTCTGTAATACCTTAGTTGACCGTATTGTTCCTGGATATCCAAGAGAGCGTATTGAAGAAATTTGGGAAGAATTAGGGTATAAAGATAACTTAGTCGTTGAAAGTGAGCAGTTTAATCTTTGGGTTATTGAAGGCGACAAGAAAATTCGTGAGGAATTTCCAGCCAATCAAGACGGTTGCAATGCTATTTTCGTTGATGATGTAACCCCATACAAAATGCGTAAAGTACGTATTTTAAACGGTGCTCATACAACACTTGTTCCTGTCGCATATCTTTATGGAGCACGAACAGTTAGAGAATCTGTTGAAGATCCTATATTAAATGAATTTTTAACAAAAGCGATTTATGAAGAAATTATACCGACATTAAGCCTATCTTCAGAAGAGTTAGAGACATTTGCTAAAGAAGTGATTGAGCGATTCAAAAACCCCTTTATTAAACATTACTTAATGAGTATTTCGCTTAACAGTATGTCCAAGTATAAAACACGTGTACTTCCATCGGTATTAGCTTATTTAGATAAGAACAAACAACTTCCGGAACGAACAGTTTTTGCCCTTGCAGCATATATCGTATTTTATCGTGGTGCATATAATGGTGAAAAAATCGAAACTAAGGATAACCAAGATATTTTGGATTTATATGCAGATTTATGGAAAGACTTTGATGGGTCAAAAGAAGCAATTACTCGCCTTGTTGAAGGTATCCTTGCTTATGAAAGCAACTGGGATGGTGATCTAAATACCATACCAAACATGACCAAACAAGTGGCAGATTATGTTGAAGCAATCTTAAATGAAGGAATGGAAGCAACGATTAAAGCAATTAATGAGGTGAAATAAATGAGAAATTTCATACAAATTCACAACAAGGATAATGTGATTATTGTTTTGGAAAATGTGTTTAAAGGCGAAGTCATCGAACATAAAGGTGTTGAAGTCAAGTTTCAAGAAGACGTTAAAAGCGGGCATAAAGTTGCCTATAAGCCAATTGATATAGGCCAGGCGATTATAAAATATGGCATGCCTATTGGTAAAGCGGTTAAACCGATTGAAGCCGGCGCTCATGTACACACACACAACGTGAAAACACAATTAGATGACGTGCTAGAATATAAGTATAATCCACAGATTGAAGAGTTTTCAACCTTTGAAGACGAACGTGAAATCAACGTTTATGTTCGTCCCAATGGTGAAATCGGTATTCGAAATGAATTATGGGTGATACCAACAGTAGGATGTGTGAACGGTGTTAGTCAACAGATTATTCAAGTTTTCAAAGAACGTATGCTCGACGAAGGCATCCGTATTAAAGATTTAGATAATATTGACGGTATCTCTTCGTTTGGACATAATTATGGATGTTCACAAATGGGTGATGATCATATCAATACACGAAAAACACTGCAAAATATTGTCAAGCATCCTAATGCCGGTGGTGTATTAGTTGTAGGTCTTGGATGTGAGAATAATCAAATTGATGCCTTTGAGCGGACACTTGGAGACTATAACAAAGACAGGGTCAGCTTCTTAATCTCTCAAGAAGTGGATGATGAGATTGAAGAGGGCGTAAAACTCTTGACAGACCTCTTTGAAAAAATGCGAAAAGACCAACGTGAACCCCAACCCTTAAGTAAACTTCGTGTCGGACTTGAATGTGGAGGATCTGATGGATTAAGCGGAATTACAGCCAATCCGATGATTGGAATGTTTTCTGATTACCTGATATATCATGGTGGAACAACAGTGCTTACAGAGGTTCCGGAGATGTTTGGTGCAGAGACAATTCTGATGAATCGTTGTAAGGACCAAGAAACTTTTGAAAAAACAGTGGAATTGGTGAATGACTTTAAAAACTATTATAAACGTCACAATCAAGTCATCTATGAAAATCCATCACCTGGAAATAAAAACGGAGGAATCACAACCCTCGAAGACAAATCCCTAGGGTGCACACAAAAAGCGGGAAATAGCCAAGTTATGGACGTATTAAAGCATACAGAACGTATTAAGACGAATGGGTTGAACCTTTTAAGTGCACCTGGAAATGATGCTGTTGCGACGACAGCCTTAGGTATGAGTGGATGCCAGATGGTCTTATTTTCAACCGGGCGTGGAACCCCATTTGGTGGATTTATACCGACTATGAAGATTGCAACCAACTCACGACTTGCCAATCTCAAACCGAATTGGATTGATTTTAATGCAGGACGATTAGTGGATGGTGTGCGTATGGATGAGCTTTTAAAAGAGTTTATCAATGATATTGTTGATATTGCGAATGGCAAGTACGTTCGTCAAGAAATCAATAACTATCGTGAAATTGCAATATTTAAATCAGGTGTAACCCTATAAAAAGGACAAAGGAGAAGGAATATGAAAAAGTTTTTAGACGAGAATTTTATGTTGCAAAATGAAACTGCGGTAAAATTATATCATGACTATGCAAAAGATATGCCGATTATTGACTACCACTGTCACTTATCTCCAAAAGAGATTGCAGAAGATAAAAAGTATAAGAATATCACTGAGATTTGGCTTGGTGGAGACCACTATAAATGGAGAGTCATGCGTAGTTTTGGCATAACAGAAGATTTCATTACCGGCGATCAAGATGACTATCTTAAGTTCAAAGCATTTGCAAAAGCCGTGCCATTTACAATTGGTAATCCGATGTATCACTGGACACATCTGGAATTACAGCGTTATTTTGGAATTGACACATTATTGAGTGAAGAGACGGCAGATGAGATTTGGGAAAAATGCAATACACTTTTGAACCAAGATGATTTTAGTGCACGTCAACTCATCACGCGTTCAAAGGTGGATGTTATTTGCACAACGGATGATCCGATTGATGACCTTGAGTATCATAAGCAATTGGCAGCAGATGATTCCTTTGCGACCAAAGTTTATCCGACATACCGACCGGATAAAAGCTTCAACATAGCAAACGAAACATTTATTCCTTGGATTAAAAGCTTAGAAGAAGCCGTCGGTTATACAGTAGATTCAATTCAAAAATTACTCAAAGCTTTGGAAGAACGTATTGACTATTTCCATGAAGTGGGTTGTCGATTATCTGACCACGCATTAGATACGATTGAATATCATACACCTTATATAGAAGGAACAACAAACATCGATTATGCACGAGCGAATCAAGTCTATAAAAAAGGTTTAGTTGGCGATGTTTTAACCGAAGAAGAAGTTGCCATTCATAAAGGCCTTGTCTTGAACTTCTTAGGAAAAGCATATGCAAAACGTGGATGGACAATGCAAATCCACATCGGAGCTCTTCGTAATAATAATCGTCGTATGCATAAAGCGATTGGACCGGATACCGGTTTTGACTCTGTTCATGATTCAACATTTGCACCGGCATTATCGGCATTATTAAACGATCTTGATACAACAGATGAATTGCCAAAAACAATTCTATATGTACTAAATCCGAGAGATAACTATGTGATCGGAACAATGATCGGTAACTTCCAAGGTGGCGGAACAAAAGGTAAGATTCAGTTTGGCTCCGGATGGTGGTTCTGTGATCAAAAAGAAGGCATGCAAGATCAAATGAGTGCATTAGCAAACTTAGGCCTACTAAGTGCCTTTGTAGGAATGCTAACAGACTCACGAAGCTTCTTATCCTATACACGTCACGAGTACTTCCGACGTATTTTATGTAACTATTTGGGAACCCTTGTTGAAGATGGAGAATATCCAAACGATGAAAAATTCTTAGGACAAATCGTTCAAGATATTAGTTACAATAACGCAAAAGCGTATTTTGGATTATAAGGAAACGCCTACATATAAACTATAAAAAGAGAATTCAACGGATTCTAAACTCGCTGTCGCTCAGACAATAGAATCCTAATGTTGAATTCTCTTTTTTTCGCTTAGCTCTCTAGCATTCATGAAAAAGCATATCGTTTACACGTAGGCGTTTTGAGATATATATCGTAATTCATTGAACAGTTGGGACTTAAGTGATAAAATGTTAGGTATAAAATAAAATTTGTTTTTTGGAGGTTTTCATGGTTCATAAGCGCTTGGCGTTAGTCTTTTTTTTAGTACTTTTAATGGGAACGTTTTTTTCGTCAGTAGAAACATACAGCGCGGATTTGTTAGATGGTCAAACGCCTCCGGTTTTTGAACAACTCACTCGAAAGTCCGGTTTATCCAATATGTCTGTCTCAGCTATTCTTCAAGATAAGGATGGCTTTTTGTGGTTTGGAACACAAGGAGGCCTAAATCGATATGATGGGCGCCAGATGATAGTGATGCGTAATGATCCTTTTGAATCTGAAGGCTTGGTACATAACTTAATCCAAACTATGACCTATGATCCTAAAAATCATGAGATTTGGATCGGGACATATCAAGGTATTTCCCGATATAATATTTATCAAAATACCTTTACGAATTATAGTGTTGAAGAACATGGATTATCCAATCCCGTCATTGTCAGCATCTCTCTAGATTCAGATGGCCTTGTATGGGTGGGGACCTTATCAGGACTCAATTCTTTGGACCCAGACACCGGTAACGTAAAAAACTATACTGTTGAAGGTGATGTGGTTCGTTCTGTTTATTTGGCATCGAATAATACTTTATATTTAGGGACACATGCCGGTCTTCAGATATATGATCCGGATTTAGATCAAGTCGTAGCAAGCGACTATCCAATCACAGCACCTGCAGTCATGCTCATCCGTGAAAATAATCCCGGTATTTTGACTTTAGGGTTATGGGAGGGTGGTCTAATGACCATTGATTTAAACACAGGTAAGACAGAAGAAATACTTTTTGAAGATAATCGTGTTTACACTTATTTAAAAACGTCCGATGGTATCCAATGGGTGGGTACTTGGGGCGGAGGATTATTTGCAATTACGCCTGATGGTCATATCACCCAATTTTCGGGGACCTTACCTGATGGGGATGTTCATCATGGAGTTATCTATTCTTTATATCAAGATGATTCAGATATCTTATGGATTGGAACAAATGGTGGTGGGATTACAAAAGTGAATCCATTTAAAAGAAATTATGTCCGAATAAAGCCTATGAAAGATGTTCCGGACAGCTTAAGTAATGGGAAAAATAATCTTATCTTTAGAGATCGATACCAACAACTATGGACAGCCATATACAATCAAGGCATAGAGCGCATCGATGAGGCCACGTCCACCACGATTAAGTATAATGACAAAGAGCGCCATGCATTAGGTGACAGTGTCATCTGTTACTTAGATCATCCGGAGTGGCCATTATTAGTAGGTTCTATAGATGGTATAAGTTATTACGATGTTGAAAGCGACCAATTTTATCCATTGGATATACCCATTCCGGAAGGAAATCTAGTATATGCGCTTACATTAGACCATAAAGGACGCTTATGGATAGGAACCTACCGGGAAGGCGTTTATGTATATGACCCACTAGATGAAACCTTAATACAATACCATCACACGGAGAGTATTGAAGGTAAAGAGAACGAACTTTCGGATAATCTGATTTACAGTCTTTTGTCGGATTCTCAAGGTCGGATGTGGGTAGGAACGAACAATGGTTTAAATCTGCTTAATCCTAACAGTAACAAATTTCATACATTTAAACGAGAAGATGGAGAGGAAGGTCAATTACCCAACAACACCATTCGAAAGATTTTCGAAGATTCAAATGGAGCTATTTGGATTGCAACGGTAGGGGGCGGCATTGCTCAGTACCAAGAAGATACAGGTCAATTTATTTCATATACAGAAACCCATGGACTGGGAAATAATACAGTTAGCGGAATTTTAGAAGATGACCACAAAAGATTATGGCTAGCTACCTTAGATGGTCTTTCTGTCTTAGATTTAAATACCCGTGATATATACACCTTATTACCGGAAGACGGTATAGGCGACTATGAGTTTAATGCAGGCCATTTCAAAGACCTAGATGGTAGCCTATACTTTGGAGGTTCTCATGGAATTACGGTAATTCCAAAAGATTTTAAGCGTCTTACCACCACTGTGCCTACACTATATATTGATGGATTCTCTGTATTAGGTAAGCCATATCCCAATGAGACACCCTTCTTCAATGATTTAACCTTATCATTAAGCCCAAATGAGAATTTTGTTGGATTTAAGTTTATAGCTTTAGATTTTGATGCGCCTGAAAAAGTGAAATATTTTTATCGTCTTCTAGGACAAAATGAAAATTTTGTTGCCAATGGCCAATATAATCAAGCTGTTTTTTCGAATTTACCTTCAGGCACCTATACCTTTGAAGTCTATGCAGTGACGTCAAGGGAAATGATGACAGACACTGTTTCAATGACGTTTACAATTGACAAACATTGGTATCAAACGCCTTATGCTTATATGTTTTATATTCTGCTATTATTCTTACTTATCTATGTAGTAATCAGACTTAGAGAACGTAATATTATGGCTCTTAAAAATTCAGAGCTCAACCAAGTTAATGTGCAGCTTGCAGATGCCAATCAACAACTAGAACAATTGTCAATTTTAGATTCCCTTACAGGTGTATTTAATCGAAGGTACTATGAACGAATTATTGAGGAACAAGTAAAACTGGCTATTCGCGGAAGCTTACCTATGGGATTTATTATGTTGGATATCGATAATTTCAAAAACATTAATGACACCTATGGTCACTTGTTAGGGGATAAAATTATTATTCAAGTTGCAGAGTGTGCAAAAAACATCTTGCAACGTAGTACCGACCATGTCTTTCGATATGGCGGGGATGAATTTCTCATTACCTTGTATGATACAGATTTAGAGGGGGTTAAAAAAATGGCGATTACATTAAAAGAAGCATTGGCTAATCAAAAAATGACAACGCCTGACGGAGACGTATTAGAAGCAATTACTTTAAGCATGGGACTAGTTAGTGAGATTCCTGAAATTGAAACAGAACCCGAAGCCTTTATCAAAAAGGCAGATGATGCTCTCTATCTAGCAAAAAGACAAGGAAAAAACTGCATCGTACACAAGGGAGAGGTCATCGACAGATAAATAATGCTCTTATATTTAAGCAAAACGAAATATTATTAGGAGGACAGCATGCGAATCATTATCTCACCGGCGAAGAAGATGAACAATGAAGCGGATATGGCACATAAAACCTATCCTGTTTTTATGGATGATGCAGAACGTATTTTTCAAACATTAAAATCAAAAAAATATAGTGAACTTAAAAAAACATGGAAGTGTAATGACAAAATAGCCACTGAAAATATGGAGCGTTTAGGGCAAACAGAGATTCGTAAAAATTTAATTCCGGCTTTGTTGGCATATGAAGGAATCCAATATCAATACATGAAACCTAGCGTATTTACTGATACTGAGTGGGACTATGTCAACACCCATTTACGTATTTTAAGTGGACTCTATGGGGTCTTAAAACCATTGGACGGGATTGTACCTTATCGATTAGAAATGCAGGCAAAGCTCCAAGTTGAAGGCGCAAAAAACCTCTATGACTTTTGGGGAGAACGTCTTCATGACCAAATCTATAGTGAAACCGACCTTGTCATTGATCTTGCGTCGAATGAATATAGTCAGTGTATACGCAATGGATTAAAGCCAGGACAGCGCTACATGGAGTGTGTCTTCGCAGTGCGCGACGATGAAGGGAAATTAAAAGTCAAAGCGACGTGGGCAAAAATGGCCCGTGGCGAAATGGTTCGTTATATGGCGACAAATAGTTGCCAAACCATTGAGGATTTAAAAGGATTTACAGGAAGAGGATATATCTATAGTGATGAAGAATCCAATGCAAGAAGGCTTGTTTTTATAAAGGGAAGCGCAGATATAGGGGATTCACTCTGTAAATATTGATGCCAACAGAAAATCCGTGTAATTTAAAATATTATTTTAAATTACACGGATTTTCTTGATTTTCTTTAATTTTTTGTGTAATATAAAATTATAGTTTAACTTAAGCGGAAATGTATGCAGATATAACGAAATAAAAAGGTGGTAAGTGATGTTTATAAAAAGAGCACTTGAATCAATGGTAGAAGAAGTTTCAAATACATATCCCGTTCTTCTTGTGACAGGGCCGAGACAGGTTGGAAAAACAACGCTATTAGAACATGTTGCTGATAAAACAAGAAAGTATGTGAGTCTTGATGACCCTGTAGCTAGGCAATTAGCAAAAGAAGAACCGCTACTATTTTTGCAAAGGTACGAGCCACCAGTAATTATTGATGAAATACAATATGCACCTGAATTATTACCATATATTAAATTACATGTTGATAGAAAAAAAATTATGGGTGAGTTTTGGCTGACGGGTTCGCAAATGTTTCAGATGATGAAAGGTGTGAGTGAGAGCTTAGCAGGTAGAGTTGGAATACTGCCAATGCAGGGGCTATCTCTTTCAGAATTAAATGAACTACCTAATGAATTTTATACAACGGATACAAAACGTCTATTAAATAGATTAAATATTGCTCGTAAGATGAATTTGAAAGAGATTTATAATCTGATCTATAAAGGTTCTATGCCGGCAGTTTATATAAGAGAGCAGAGTGTTGAAAGATTTTATGCGTCTTATGTTGATACCTATGTTCATCGTGATATTAGAGATTTGACACAAGTGGCGGATGAAATGCAATTTCAAAGATTCTTAACTGCTTGTGCGGCAAGAACAAGTCAAATGGTTAATTATTCTGAACTTGCAAAAGATGTCGGTATTTCATCACCGACGGCAAAGAGTTGGTTATCATTATTAGTTACATCAGGGCTAGTTGTTCTTGTAGAACCTTATTTCAATAATGCTTTAAAAAGAATTGTTAAAGCACCAAATATGTATTTTATGGATACGGGACTATGTGCTTATTTAACAAGATGGACTTCAAGTGAATCATTGGAAGTTTCGGCAATGTCTGGAGCTTTTTTTGAAACATTTGTTGTGTCAGAGATAATCAAAAGCTATTTAAATGCAGGGAAGAGACCGCCCATATTTTATTATAGGGATTCTGAACAAAAAGAAATTGATTTAATTATTGAAAATGATGGGAAATTACAGCCAATTGAAATAAAAAAAAGTGCAAATCCTAAGAAAAATGCAGGGCGTCATTTTTCGATTTTAGAGAAAGTTGATAAAGAAGCCGCCAAAGGAAGCGTCATTTGTATGAGCGAAGATTTGTCCCCCATATCTAAGGATATTTGGGCTGTGCCTGTATGGTTAATTTAGCATATCGTGCCCACTCCACTCATGTGGAAGGAAAATGTCTAGTATTTTCAAAAAAAGCATTGAAATGAAAATAAAAAACCTTTATAATCATAAATAAGAGTTAAATGAAAATAAAGGAGAATTCAATGGATAACAGGGCAGGAGAATTTATAGAAATTGGAAGTGGAATCAGTAAATATAATTGTTTTGTACCGAAAGGTCTGCCACCAAAGGAACCAAGTATTCAATATGACGATGAACTAATATGCTTGATTTCAGAAGCCAATCGATATATAGACCGTCTTGATGAAGTTACGGACACATTGATTTCACCTGAATATTTTGTCTATATGTATGCTAGAAAAGAGGCGACGCTGTCTTCTCAAATAGAAGGAACACAGGCGACGTTTTCTGATTTAATAAAAGCAGAAGCAGGAATCAGTGACGAAATACCGGATGATGTAAAGGAAATTGAAAATTATGTCAAGGCTGTTAATTATGGATTTGAGAGAATGGAAACATTGCCCTTGTCATTAAGATTTGTTCGAGAAATTCATGAGATATTAATGCAGGGTGTGCGTGGAGAAAATAAATCACCAGGTGAATTTAGAAAATCGCAAAACTGGATCGGTGGTTATTCAATATCTACAGCGTCATATATTCTACCATCAGTAGAACATATGAATGAGCTTTTATATAACCTAGAACAATTCATTCATGAAAAAAACTACATGTCAATATTGATAAAAACGGCTTTAATACATAGTCAATTTGAAATGATACATCCATTTTTAGATGGAAATGGAAGAGTAGGCAGATTACTCGTGGCTTTTTATTTAGCTAAAGAAGATATACTTCATAAACCGACATTATACTTATCAAAGTATTTCAAAAAGAATCGTCAAACTTATTATGAATGTTTATATGACATACATGCAAAAGGTGATTACGAAACATGGATCAAGTTTTTCATGGAAGGTATTATTGATACATCAAAAGAAGCTATAGATATGGCGAGAGCAATCAGTAGCTTAAAGGAAAATGATATTAGAAAAATTAGTACGATGGGAAGAAGTTCAGAGAATGCTTTAAAAATATACGAAGGCTTATTTGATAAACCAACAACTACGATTGAAGATATTATGAATAGACTGGAGATTAGTAATGCTACCGCAGGTAGATTGGCAGAAAAGCTAATAGATTTAGGCATACTTATAAATATCAATAATAAATCAAGAAATAAGGTTTTTGTGTATAAAGAGTATATGGACATCTTTAGTGATGATTAATACCTTGCAAATCATCCACTCATATGGAAGGAGAAACATATGATTGAAATACGCGTAATGAAACCAGAAGAAGCACAAGCGGTGAGAAAACTCGGTAGAAAAACATTTGAATGGTTTGAAGCGCTTTGGGTACCAAAACCCAAAAAGTGTTTTGTTGCTGTTGAGGGCCATGATATACTCGGTGCTGTTATATATAAATATTTTAAGATAGTAGATAAGACCATCGGTTATGTGGACTATATTTTTGTGGATAAAAAAGGACATGGCAAAGGTATAGGTACTAAATTAGTCGATGCATGTTTTAAGGCTATGGACCAAGAGGGTTGTGATGGATATAGCGCAATAGTACGAGATGATAATGTGGGCTCTTGGAAACTATTCATTAACAAAGGGCTTTCAAGATATGGGATCGATGACTTATTCAGACGGTTTGGTCTTAAGGGTATGGTTGGTCTGTCATTTCAGTCGCCTCTGTTTGTAGCAACAGGTATGGAATTCTATTTAGCCATGAAGTCTGAAAAACCAGAAGTTAATAAAGACTCTACAAGGCGTCAATTGATGAATCTCTTTTTGTATACCATAATTTTTCTTCTACCAACATTTATTAGAGGATTTGACTACGCTTTTTATGTAATTGGTGTCATGCTTATGATTCTTAGTATTCGAGTTGTTTTTGGCTATATTGGAACCCGATTCTCCAATGAAAAGTGGTCATTTAGAGTTAACGATGGTGGATTTTTCATACCAACAATAGCTTCCTTATTTGGTGGTGCTTATTATATTTCCGGTAATTGGTATCCGAGTGAGTATCGAAGAGATCAAGCGTTTCGAGGTGCTCTAGGTAAAACCGCTTTGTTACAATGGATATCTGTTTTCCTCTTGGTTCTTATGGGGAGAACTTCATTTGCTAATATTGAGTTTGTTGACGCAGTGGTAACACTCGGACGCATACTCCTGGCAATTAGTGTAATTCCATTTTATCCAATGGCTAGCTTCGGTGGTGAAAGGATTTTTAAGTGGAATAAATGGGTCTATGGCATTGTTGTTCTTATTACAATACTAGAAATTTTATTGTGACAATGACTTTATTAGTAAAGGAATGAATTCCATGCAAATCAATCGCTTGTTTGAAATCGTATATATTTTACTGGATAAAAAAACAGTGACATCTAGGGAACTTGCAGACCGTTTTGAAGTCTCCACAAGGACTATTTTTCGTGATGTCGAAACCTTGTCGGCTGTTGGAATCCCTGTTTATATGAAAAAAGGTAGGGGTGGTGGTATTTCCTTACTTCCGAACTTTATTTTGAATAAAGCTGTCATTACCGATGCAGAAAAAGAGGATATTTTATCTTCATTAAAGGCGGTTAAAGCCATTGATCTGAACAAAACCGAAACAACACTTAATAAGATAAGCAGCCTGTTGGGAGAATCGGAAACAGATTGGATTGAAGTCGACTTTTCCTCATGGGTAAATACACAAAATGAGACAGATGTGTTTAATATAATCAAAGGAGCAATATTACAAAAACATGTGATTACATTTTCATATTCAAGTGCCAAAAAGCAAACGATCTCTCGAGAAATTGAGCCATTAAAACTGGGTTTTAAAGGTGGCGCTTGGTATGTATATGGGTATTGTCGTACTCGAAATGACACGCGTTTTTTTAAACTCCGACGAATCAGAGAGCTATCCGTAGGTGCTGAAATATTTGAAAGAAAAACACCAAAACAGATTTTTTTAGGGAAGGAAGTCTTTCAGGAGGACTTTGTCATACTTAAATTGAAGTTATCTGAAAAAGTGGCTTATAGAGTTTTTGATGAGTTTGAAGACTATGAACAAGAAGAGGATGGTAGTTATATCGTAGAGATCAAGTATCCAAAAGGGGAATGGATTTTTTACTATATTATGTCATTTGGAAGTCATTGCCAAGTGTTAGAACCGGAATTCGTTCGAAAAGAAATTCAAGTAGAATTAGAAAAAATATTAGAGCAATATATTTAATATGACGCATAGGTGTCATATTAATGCGTGTATAATGACCTTATAATAAAATATTAAAAGAAAAACAGGAGGTCATTTTAATGAATTATGAAGTTGTAAAGTTAGATGAGAAAACCCTTGTGGGAGTAAGTGCGGTAACAGGGAACACAGATCCAAAAGTGAGCGAAATCATTTCCGGATTATGGGAAGACCTTTTTCAAGGAGGAACCCATGAAATCATCAAGAATAAAATCAACACACATGCCATTGGATTGTATTCGGATTATACACAAGATCAGTACTGTGTTACGGCAGGAGTTGAGGTCTCAAAAGCAGATAATGAAAAACTAACCGTGAAAATAATCCCTGCAGGAAAATATGCCAAGTTTTCATTTCACGGTCATATGGTCGATGCAGTGGTCAAGGCGTGGGATGAAATTTGGGCCATGGACTTAGAACGTAGTTTCACCGGTGATTTTGAAGAGTACTTAAATGATGATTGGGAACATGCAGATATCAATATTTACATTGCACTAAAAGAGTAAGGATGTGGCGTATGGAAATCATTACGGTAACTAAAGACAATATTGAGGCAGAACATATTTGTTGTGCCATATCGAACAACAAGGATATTCAAGTCCTATCAAAAAAACAATGGATGCAGAAGAATTTCGATCAAGGTCTTGTCTTTAAAAAAGGCGATGTTCGCGGAAAATGTTTTATTGAATACATACCCGCCGAAAATGCGTGGGTGCCCATTGAAGCTGAAGGATATATGCATATAAACTGTTTTTGGGTCTCCGGAAAGCATAAAGGACAAGGATATGCTAATGAACTTTTAGAAGCGTGTATAAAAGACAGTCGAGAAAAAGGAAAAAAAGGTTTGACGATCTTATCATCCAAGAAAAAAATGGCTTTTTTATCTGATCCGGATTATTTAAAGTACAAAGGATTTCAGCTAGCCGATCAGGCAGATCCATATTATGAATTATTGTATTTACCCTTTGATGGATATGCGCCTATTCCCAAGTTCAAAGAGCATGTAAAAAGACCGAAAATTAATGAAAAGGGTTTTATCCTTTACTACACACACCAATGCCCATTTACTGTAAAATATGTCGCATTAATTGAGCAGGTCGCAGCAGAGAACAAGATACCCTTTAAAAGTATTTTAATCGAAACAAAAGAAGAGGCACAAAAGGCACCGGCACCCTTTACAACATATAGTTTGTTTCAAGATGGTGAATTTTTGACCAATGAGATTTTGTCGGAAAAGAAATTCAAAAAGATCGCCGATGTGTAAAATATTCGTGGATTCATTTCACTAAGAAAGCCAAGTGCTCCTAAAACAAAGAATTCAACGGATTCCAAACTCGCTATCGCTCAGACAGAGGAATCCTTGCCTTGAATTCTTTGTTTTATTCACATTGACTTTCTAAGTTTATGAAAAAACTCATATTTTACACACCGGCGATTCTGATAATGGCGATTCCTATAGTGGCGATTCGAAGCTGGATCAGTTTTCATTGCTGGACGGCAAGGTTTGCATGAGGGTAAAGAAATGTTTAGGCTCACCGGTATTAAAATATTCAAACCAAGATTCTAGGGTGTCTGATTGATAAACATCTAAATACTCAATAATTTGTTTGGCCCACAACAAAGCTCCGGTGGAACTTGCAGTAATCAAGTTGTTATCCGCTACAGATGGCTTGTCTATATAAAAACTTTGCCCTTTATAGCTAGGAGAAACCATTTCAAGATATCCCGGTCCATTACTGGTATGAGGACGATTATCCAATAGGCCATAGTGAGCAAGTGCAGCAGTAGCTCCACAGATGGCACATACCATAGCACCTACAGAGAGAAATTTCCTTGCTTTTTCGATGATAGCGTCATGTTTTGGGTCTTTCCATGTATTTGCTCCCGGTAATAGTAATATGCTCGTTTCACTCACGATAATATCATCAATTAAGCAATTGGGTATTACGGTCAGCCCTCCCATTGTTTTGATGGGGTCTTGAGAATAACTCACCGTTTTGAGCGATACACCTTGATGGTCTTTTTTGAAAAACCGACCAGAATTCAACTCTGAAGTAACATAGCCCAGTTCCCAGTCGGCTAAAGTGTCTAAAACGTAAACATAGATTGTAAACATATTTTTCCTCCATTTTCATTGTCTTTTTGATTGCTACCTCTATAATACGTTTCTATTATATCTTGCAATTGTTGACACCAGTATGGCAACAATATATAATGATATCAATAAATTTTAGAAGGTGGCTAGTAGATGAAAATTGACAGGCTTGTGAGTATTATTATGATACTTCTTGATAAAAAGCGTATAGGCGCACAGGAGTTAGCAGATATGTTTGAAGTTTCACCCCGCACAATCTATAGAGACATAGACTCGATTAACATGGCGGGTATTCCTATTCGTTCAACATCAGGAGTGGGAGGTGGCTTTGAAATCATGCAGAAATACAAGCTTGATCAAAAAGTTTTTTCGACAGCCGACCTTTCCGCTATTTTGATGGGGCTTTCCAGTGTTTCCAACATGATACGAGGTGATGAACTGGTAAACGCCCTTGCGAAAGTCAAAAGTTTTATCCCCGTCGATAAAGCAAAAGACATTGAATTGAAAACAAATCAAATTTATATAGATTTAAGTCCGTGGCTTGGAAACAGGGACATACAAGCGAATTTAGAAACTATCAAAACCGCTTTACAGGAAAGTAAGCTGCTTTCCTTTGACTATGCAGACCGCTACGGAAATAAAACCCAACGAACAGCCGAGCCGCATCAACTTGTGTTGAAAAGTAGTCAGTGGTATTGGCAAGGCTATTGCTATAAAAGAAATGATTTTCGCTTATTTAAACTATCCCGCACATCAAACCTACAAATACAAGTAGAAGGTTTTACACCACGAGATTATCAAAAACCACAGGTAGATTTTACGGATATTTTGGCAACGATGCAAACAAAAATCAAAATTCGTATTCATAAATCTGTCATGGACAGGGTACTTGATTATTGTGCTTATGAAGACTTTTCACCAGACGGTGAGGAACATTATATTGTTAATTTTCCATTCGTAGAGAATGAATATTATTACAATATTCTTTTCAGTTTTGGAGATAAATGTGAGTGTTTAGAGCCCTTACATATCCGTACAGAAATCAAACGTAGAATACATGATATAGCAAACATATACGAACGTTAATACATGAAGTAACAAATGATGAGGAGGATGCATATGAACTGGGAACCGTGGGCGATTATCAAGGAAAGAAGTGATATTGATTTTTTAATATTGACCAAGCGGATTGATCGTTTTCTTGTATCTCTTCCATCAGATTGGGGAAATGGATATGACAATGTAAATATTGGATGTAGTGTCGAAAATCAAAAATTAGCCGATTATAGGCATCTTAACATCCGCGAACAGTGCATAAAAGCAAATGGAACATTTTGGTTTAAGAATACAGGTTCGTTTTCAAAATAAATAAAAAAACATGAAAAACCAACAAGAAAGTGTACAAAACATCTAAAAATTTAATATACACTATATAGAGGTCCGTTTATAATAAAGAAGAATTTACAAGTTCTTTATGGCGCCGAAGTTTGTGAATTGATGTTAGTGACAGTCTAATAAATATTGATGGAGGTTTTTCATGGAAAATCAAAAAAATGAAGTTGAATATAATAGTGCAAAAATGTGGCAAATAATGGGGTTTCCTTTAAACAATGTAGCTACAAATTTATTTATGATATTAATGACGTTTGTTAGCTATCTAGCAGTTGATGGTTATGGTATTTTAGTCAGTGTAGCTGCGATAACAATCACTGCATCACGTATCTTTGACGGGTTCACTGATCCTATTATAGGTGTCATTATCGACAAAACAGAAACTAAGTTTGGGAAATTTAGAGTCATTATGTTAATTGGATATTTATTAACAACAGCAGCTCTTTTGGGAATGTTCTTCTGGGGAATTGGAAATGGATTAATAACATTTATATTATTATATGCAATTTATATTATTGGATATACATTTCAGACGAGTGTTACTAGAGCAGCCCAAGCCTGTTTGACAAATCATCCAAAGCAAAGACCCTTATCGGCACGATTTAACGCAATATACTCAACCGTTGTGGGGGTTGCACTAAGTTTTTATGCCTCTAATTATCTTGTTCCAAAACATGGAGGGCTTAATGTATCTGCATTACAAGAAATGAGTATAACAATTATTTTAATTGGTGGTGTCTTCACCTTCATTGCGATTATGAGTATATGGGATAAGGATATACCAATGTATACATCATCAGTAGTGGGAAATGTTGTTGGAATCAAAGATATTTTTAAAGTTTTAAAAGGGAATCGAGCTATACAATGTCTAGTTATAGCCGCATCAACGGATAAATTAGCAATGCAATCAGCCAGTAATTCTGCAATAAATATCATGGTATTTGGTATTATTATGGGTAACTACGCCCTATATGGTCGATTAAATTTAATTACATTAATTCCTTCTATTCTGGTAATTTTATTTGGTACTAAAATCGCCGGGAAAATTGGGAATAAAAAAGGCTTGGTTAAAATCACAAAACTATCTATTTTATTTGCCGGTGTTATATTAGCAATTTTCTTGGTATTTGATCCGACTCAAATTGGTACGGGTATCTTGCCGACAGGTATATTCTTATTAGCATACAGTATTTATGTTGGATTAAGAAATCTATGTGCAAACTTTGTTTTTCCGATGATTGCAGATTGTACAGATTATGAATTATATAGAACCGGAAAAAATGTTCCGGGTATCATGGGAAGTATATTCTCATTTATAGATAAACTTGTATCTTCCTTATCCGCATCCATCGTCGGATTTGCGATTGCAGCCATTGGCTATAGAGAAGTTATGCCACAGGTTGGTGAATCGTCATCTCCTCAAATTTTTGTCGTGGCTATGTTGTTATTTTTAGGAATGCCTGTCTTTGGATGGGTAGCTACCTTGATAGCTATGAAATTCTATCCGCTTGATGATGATAAAATGAAAGAAATTCAAGAAACGCTGGAGCAAAAACGAAAAGAAAATAAAGAAATGGAGCAGAGTGTAACTGAAATTAAATGTTCTATATAAGACACAAAAAAAGGAGCTATCCCGGAATAAATCCGAGATAGCTCTTTTATTGAACGATTATGAAGAGGGGGAAGAATCACGGTATTCAGCAGGTGGTAATCCTGCAATTGAAGAAAAAAGTTCCGAAAAATAGCTCCTTGAACCAAAATTTAGTTGGTCACTGATTTCCTGAATACTTAGATCAGTTGTTCTTAAAAGGTGTTTAGCGCGATCTATTTTTGCCATATTGATATATTGTTTAACGCTGATTCCAACTTCACTTTTGAATTTTCGGCTTAAATAATATTCAGAGTAACCAACTATATTCGATAAAATAGGAAGGGTTAGCTTTTCTTCAATATGCATGTCAATATAATCACAACAAGTTTGAATTTGTTTTGAGCGATTCGGATAAGAGCGGATTTTTTTGACCGATTTGACAAAATCTTCAAACATTGCATGGTTGATAGCTTGAGCTTCACCTAGAGTTTTGCATTCATATAAGCTTTGTTGGTAAGTAACATCTATAGAATAAGCGGTTTCAGGTGAAAGGCCACCTTCTATTGCAGCTCTAGAACATAGAGTGATAAAGGAACTCACACTTAGCTTGGCTCTTTCTAAAAGCGAGTGTGTATGTACCCCTATTCCTTTTCCGGTAGAAAGGACACGTTCAAAATCTTCTTTATAATCAGAGTTTCCGTCTTTGATATATTGAAGAAGAATTTGTTCATTCGCCCAGCTATTTGAATAATCTTTATTGGAGGTTTGATAATTATATATGTTAGTATCTTTTGGTGAAGAATGCCTTCTTTGTATATAGATATCGCTACGATTACGCTTTTTTTCATTAATACAAAAATCAAGCATTAAGGTATAAGGTAAAAAATTAATTGTAGACGAAAGTGGAAGACGCGTAAAAAGATTTAGAAATTTTGTTTTGTGATTGATAGGTAAAGTCGTATGACTTATTTCAGAACGAGCTTTTTGTATGGAAGTTTCAACACTGCGAACAGGTCCTACTACATAGGATCTTATAAGTTTGTTTTCTTTTTTTTCAAAAGAAGCAAACCACATTACTCCTAATTCAGAAACAAGGACTAAGGGTTTTTCGTGCATCTGAGCATATTCGTTCATATATGATTTGCAACCTGAAACGTCAAAAAGTATTGATAATGTTTCATGTGGGCAATCAGCTTCTAGAAGAAGACCTTCACAATCATATGTCCAAAAGTAATATGTTCCGGTAGCATTTAAAATCTTTTTGAAGATGGATAAATTATTTTGAAGGGTAGGGTAATCGATTGACATATTAAAAATCTCCTTCCTATAAAATAGAATGCCTTATACTTTAATTTTATACGAATTTAAACAAAAAAACAAACAAAACATCTAAAAATTTAATATGAACTAAATAGGGACCCGTTTATAATAAGAATAGGTTTACAAACCGTTTTAATGGCGCCAATTAAAACTGTGTAAATTCATGACTATTTAACGTATATCGAATAGAGGTAAAAAAAATGAATAACAAGAAAATAAATATAATATTTGTAATAATATTATCTGCGAGTATTTTAGGAACATTTTTGCAGACAGCAATGAGTGTGACCCTTCCTGCGATAATAAAAGATTTGGGAATTACTGCCAGTACGGCTCAATGGATTACAAGTGGGAGTTTTCTTGCAGTAGGAGTCATGACACCCGCTACAGCGTATTTACTTAAACGATTTTCAACCAAAAAATTATTTGTTGTATCGATGCTTCTGTTAACACTTGGACTTGGTCTTAATTCTTTTTCTTTGAATTTTCCGATGTTGATGCTTGGAAGAGTGATTCAGTCAATTGGAACAGGGGTTATTGTTGCAATGACGCAAGTTTTTATTTTTACAGTTTATCCGGAAAACAAACGTGGAACAATGATGGGAGTTTACGGATTAGCAATCGGTGGGGCACCGATTATTGCACCGACTTTAGCTGGTGTTATCGTTGATGGACTGAGTTGGTATTATGTTTTTAGAATCACATTTGTTGTGGCCATTGCAATTTTAATTGTGGGTGCATTCTTTTTTGAAGATTTATTACCAACAATCAAAGAAACTTTTGATGTGGTTTCCATGATGATGTGTTCATTTGGCCTCGTAGGGTTATTGCTAGGCGTTGGGAATTTTATAAGTTATCCCTTCATTAGCTTTTACGTTGCTTTTCCACTAGGCATTGGCCTTGTAAGTATGAGTTTATTTATAATGCGGCAGTTGAATGCAAAAAAACCATTCTTGGATTTGCGACTATTTCAAAATCGAGAGTTTAGTCTAGGGGTCATGTGTACAATGTTATTGTATGCAGGTATGCTAGGAGCTGCAGTAATCATCCCACTTTACATTCAAACAGTTAGAGGAATGTCTGCGATGGCATCAGGATTGGTGACACTGCCCGGATCCATTCTAATGATGATTATTAATCCCATGGCAGGTAAAATCTATGATAAATTTGGAATTAGAAAAGTATTTGTCTCAGGAAGTATCGTTATGGTTTTTGGATGTATAGGCTTATCCTTATTAACCAGTCAAACACCTGTATCTTTTCTTGTTCTTGTGTTTGCGTTTAGGCAGGTAGCGATTGGATGTATGCTTATGCCTATATCAACATGGACACTGAGTACCATTAGAAAACAGTCGACGGCAGATGGTACAGCAATTGCAACCACATTAAGAACAATTTCAGGTTCTGTAGGAACAGCCGTTTTTGTATCGCTAATGTCTGCAGTTGCCGCATCCAGTACAATGATGACCGGCGTAAAGGTATCATTTAGCGCAGTTACAATTGTTGCTATAATTCAATTATTCGTAGCAGTTATTTTCGTAGGGAACAAAAAAAATAAAACTATAGTATATGTATAAAGGAGTAAAATGATGAGAAAAGTAATGTGCATAAATAAAGATTGGAAATTTGTAAAAGAAAATGTAGGTATTCAGGGTGTAGATGAAACGCAAGGGGTAAAAGTAGATATTCCACATACATGGAATGCCAAAGATGGACAAGATGGTGGAAATGACTATTACCGAGGTACATGCTGGTATATAAAAGAATTCGAACGACCTGAAACGAATGAAGACGGTGAAGTGTGGATAGAGTTTCGTGGTGTTGCTATGATAGCTGAAGTTTATATGAACGGACAAAAATTAGCGCGTCACGAAGGCGGATACTCCACGTTTCGTGTCAATATTACGGAGGCATTACAAGAAAAGAACCAATTAATTGTGTCGGCAGATAATTCTAAAAATGAACAGGTATATCCACAAAAAGCCGATTTCACTTTTTATGGTGGAATATATAGAGATGTATATTTAATCACGGTACCATCTGCCCACTTTGATTTGAGCTTTGCAGGTGGTCCGGGAATCAAAGTGACGCCGGAAGTCAAAGCAAATGCGGCTGACATAAAAGTAGAAAGTTGGATTCAAGGAGAGGCTGAGCGTGTTACGTATGAACTCCATGGACAAAAGCAAGTAGCGGAGGTTCAAAACGGATATGCACAAACAGTTTTCAGAATAGAAGATGTTCGCTTATGGGATGGAATAAAGGATCCATATCTTTATTCGGTCACAGCGAGTTTAGATAATGGTGATAAAGTTGAAGCAAGCTTTGGATGTAGGACATTTGAATTTGATTCTGAGAAGGGTTTTATACTTAATGGAAAGTCATATCCATTATGTGGAGCGGCGCGTCATCAAGATCGAGAAGGCGTAGGCTATGCAATTACAAAAGAAATGATGGATGAAGATATGGAAATTATGCTTGAAATGGGAGCCAATACTATCCGATTAGCCCATTATCAACATGATCAATATTTCTACGACCTCTGTGACCAAAAAGGTATGATTACATGGGTAGAGATTCCATATATCACTGAACATATGCCTACAGCGCGCGAAAATACAATAAGTCAGATGACAGAATTGCTTGCTCAAAATTACAATCATCCTTCAATTGTATGCTGGGGACTTTCGAATGAAATAACAGCTGCTGGAGGTGTTAATGAAGACTTGGTAGAAAACCATCGTATATTGAATGATCTTTGCCATAAAATGGATGCTACCCGACCTACGGTAATGGCCCATGCCTTTATGCTAGAACCAAAAGAAGCGCTGGTTAATTTACCGGATATTTGTTCCTATAATTTGTATTATGGATGGTACCTTGGTGAATTAGAAGCAAATGATCAATTCTTTGATGAATTCCATCAGAATTATCCAAATGCAGTAGTTGGTCTTTCAGAATACGGAGCAGATGCTAACCCGGCTTATCAGAACTCTAATCCTGAACGTGGGGACTGGTCTGAAACATACCAAGCGGTTTATCATGAACACATGCTTAATATGTGGGCGAAAAGACCCTACATTTGGGCCATGCATTGTTGGAATATGTTTGATTTTGGTGCGGATGGACGTGAAGAAGGCGGTAAACCGGGGCAAAACCAAAAAGGATTGGTGACCTTTGACCGTAAAACGTATAAAGATGCATTTTACATTTATAAAGCGTATTTGTCAGCAGACCCATTTGTCCATTTATGTGGACGTCGATATATTGATCGATGTGAAGACAATACAGAGATTAAAGTATACTCAAACTTAAAAGAAGTCGAACTAAGTATAGATGGAAAGGTCTTTGATGTAAAAAAAGGAGATAAAGTATTTAAGTTTCAAGTTCCATTGAGTGGCGAACATACGATTGTAGCTAAATCAGGAAGTTTTTCAGATACGATACACGTTAAAAAAGTAAATTCACCAAACAGCCAATATAAAGTTGAAGGTGGCGAAGTTGTGAATTGGTTTGATAAGCCCGAAGAACTAGAACGTGAAGGCTATTTTTCGATTTTGAACTCTATGGAAGAGATTAAGAAAAATCCTCAAGGTGCGGCACTAATTGCTAAGACAATGGCTAAAGTTAGAGAATCTTATGGCGATGTGGCAAAAGGCGTATATATACCTGACTCTGTACAAAAATTAATGGATAAATCCCCATTTCAAAAAATATTAAAACAAGCAGGTAAAGCGGTTAGTCCAAGCATGGTTAAAGAACTGAATCATGAATTGAATCAGATAAAAAAAGAATCTTAAATCAGGTGATGATAAGATGAATAACATCTTGTAAACATTTCACAAACAATAAATAAACCTTCAAAAGGTATTATGAGTGTATCAAAAAAATACAACGAATACTTTATGGAGGTTTATTTATGAAAAAGAAAAATTTTTTGACGCTTATATTTGGTGTAATTGGTGGAATGCTTGTAGCTATAGGAATGTGTATGTCCTTGCTTCCAGAATGGAATTTATTTAATACTGGTGTTGGCGTAACAACGGTTGGAGCTATTGCACTAATCGCTCTTGCCATCATTCGTCACATAAATGATGGCAAAAAAATCACTAAACCAAATTGGAAGTTCATCGGCAAGATAGCTCTTGCTACTATTGCGACACTAGTGGTTGGATTTGGGATGTGTATGATTATGGTTTGGAACATGATACTTCAGGGAATTATTGTAGGAATTATAGGTATTATTCTACTGCTTTGCCTTATACCAATGTGTTTTGGACTAAAATAGGCGACGTAAACATTTCGTTAACATTTCTCTGTTATAATATGTGTAGAATTTAGCAAGGAGGTTAACGAATGTTTAAGATTTTGATCGTAGAAGATGACAAGGAACTTAATAAGTCGGTGTGTTCCTTTTTGAATAATAGTGGTTACCAAGCTGTTGGCTGTTTGGATGCAAATACCGCATATGATGCTATGTATGAAGAAGTATTTGACTTAATTATCTCAGATATTATGATGCCGGAGATTGATGGCTTTGAATTCGCCAAGACAATTCGCACACTTAATGAAGATATTCCAATACTTTTTATGACCGCAAGGGACGATTTTACATCGAAACAACGAGGTTATCGTGTAGGTATTGATGATTATATGGTAAAGCCTATAGACTTAGATGAACTGTTTTTACGAATTGGAGCATTACTACGTAGAGCAAAAATTTCATCCAGTAGAACGCTTGCTGTCGGTAGCTATACTATGGATATGGATGAGCATACAGCATATCTGAATGATGAAGAGATCTCTCTTACAGCAAGAGAGTTTAGTTTACTGTATAAACTGCTTTCATATCCCAAAAAGACGTTTACAAGAAGCCAGCTTATGGATGAGTTTTGGGATGCAGAAACGACAACAGGAACACGAACCGTCGATGTGTATATGACGAAACTTCGAAATAAGCTCTCAAAGTGTGATGATTTTAAAATTGTAACCGTTCATGGAATAGGATATAAGGCGGTGATCAATTGAATAAAAAGGAAGTAATATCAGACCTTCGTTCGATATTTATAATGTATATAATCTTTTTCTTACTCTGTGCGTTTGTTGTATCTGCTTCATTTTTATTGTTCTTCCGTTCTATAGAATTATCAGCAGATCAAGTAAAGCATGCAGCGCCTATGGTATTTATAAACATACTTATTATTACAACAATATTTGTTGCATTCGATACGATTCGTAGGAGAATCACAGTAGATCGCCCGGTTAGACAAATACAAAAGGCACTTAATAAAATTACCGAAGGCAATTTTGATATTAAGCTAGATAGTCAAGGTAGCAGTGCTAGTTTTGCTGAGATCATGACAAGTATCAATAAAATGACAAAAGAGCTGTCTGGTGTTGAAACCTTACGTACAGATTTCATTTCAAATGTTTCTCATGAAATGAAAACACCCCTGTCCATCATCAGTAATTATGGAACACTTCTTCAAGAGGATAGTATTTCAGATGCGCAACGAAAAGAATATGGTCTTGCTGTTACAAATTCAGCAAAGCGGCTTGCAGAACTAATAACAAATATATTAAAACTGAATCATTTGGAAAATCAAGAGATTTATACTCAAGTAAGAGAATACAATTTGAGTGAACAGCTTTGTGAATGCTTGTTGCAATTTGAGCATGTGTGGGAAGAAAATAATATTCAAATCGAAATCGATATAGCAGAAGATATTATAGTTAAGGCTGATGCTGAGTTGCTATTCCTTGTATGGAATAATCTTCTATCCAATGCGTTTAAATTCACAAAAAAAGATGGAAAAGTTAAGATTTCTCTTAGTGAGAAAAATAAAAAAGCGATCATTTCAATTACTGATACCGGTTGTGGAATGACGGAAGAGGTCGGAAAATATATTTTCGAAAAGTTTTATCAGGGGGATACCTCCCATGCAACACAGGGGAATGGTTTAGGACTTGCACTTGTAAAACGAATTCTTGATATAACCGGTAGCGAAATAGTTGTAAACAGTTCTATCGGTGTTGGTAGCACATTTACTGTAAATCTCGGGGGAAATACCGATGCAAAAATATAAAAAAGTAAAAAAAACAATATATACACATCCTATTAGCAATCGATATTTGACAGATGTCGTGTTTAAAGTACAGGTATCCCTATTAGTAACACTTGTAATTAACATGATATATATAGGAATTAATCTTTTTTTGGGGATATATTATGATTCTGTGTGGTTCATCGCCCTTGCTATATACTATATGCTCTTATCTTTGATGCGATTTATGCTGTTCAATCATACTAAGTCCAATAAGCAGACCGATATAATATCTCAATATAAGAGATATAGATGGTGTGGTGTTTTCCTGCTGGTTATTACATTAATCCTATCGGGTATTATGGTTTTAGTTATTAAGAATAGGGAAGGATATTCCTATAATGGAATGTTAATATATGGAATGGCGGCTTATACCTTTTATATATTCACACTTTCCATTATCAATATGGTGAAATATAAGAAATATAATAGTCCAGTGTTGTCCGCCTCGAAAGTAGTTAATTTTGTTGCAGCACTTATGTCAATGCTAGCTCTTGAAACAGCAATGCTTTCACAATTCGGGGAGCAAAACAAAAATCCACATTTTGAAGAGATCATGCTCGGATCTACTGGTGCAGTCATTTGTGTCACCATCGTCGTCATTGCAATCTTTATGTTGAGAAAATCGACAAAGGAAATTAACAAAACCAAAAAACTAAGGAGGTTTATTCATGGAAAAAAACAATTTTAATTATACTTATTCTGCACCAGAACAGGAAGAAATAAAAAAAATCAAAGAAAAGTATTCACCCAAAACCCAAGAAGTGAATAAGATGGACTTGCTTCACAAATTAGATAAGAGCGTCTCAGATAGAGCGTTGATTGTTTCCTTGTTCGTTGGTATTATTGGCACATTGATTATGGGACTTGGAATGAGCTGTGTACTGGTATGGACGGATACATTATTCGTTCCCGGTATTATGATTAGTATCATTGGAATGCTAGGTGTTGCCCTAGCCTATCCGGTTCACCAAAAAGTATATAACACACAAAAAGAAAAACTAAGACCTCAGATTTTAAAACTGACAGAAGAATTGGAAAAGTAAGTAGCTTAGTCATTAAATACATAGATATCCAATAAGATTTTCTCTATAAGGTGCTCCCTCCAGCAAAATTGCTCCATATAATGAAAAACTTACTATTTAAATAAGGAAAAATAGTAAAAATTGACTTTTTATTGATTTAAGCAATGGTTTTAGGTATAATTAGAACAAGGGAGATGATTATATGTTGCGAAATAAAAAGAAAGTATTGATTAAATGGAAAGAGAAAGAAAATCGATTACCACTTATTCTATTGGGCGCCAGACAAGTAGGTAAGACATATTTATTACAAGAATTTGGAAAACAATTCTATAACGATTATATCTATATTAATTTTGAGCAAGAGCCTCAGATGAGATCGTTATTTGAAAAAGATTTAAAACCGGAACGAATTATTTCAGAAATTGAATTAATTTATATGAAAAAAATTGACATTAGTCAAACACTTATTATTTTTGATGAAATTCAGTTAGAGATGAAAGCAATTACGGCATTAAAATATTTTGCGGAAGCCTCAAAAAGATATCATATAATCGGAGCAGGAAGTTTACTAGGAGTTGCTCTAAATCGAGAAGAATATTCATTTCCGGTAGGAAAAGTTGAGATGCATTATTTATACCCCTTTACATTTGATGAATTTCTGAGAGGCATAGGAGAAGAATTATATTTGACAAAAATTGAAGAGGCTTTTTTAGAGGATAAAGCATTATCTCAAATGATACATGAAAGACTTATTGAAAGATATACTCAGTATCTTTATGTAGGAGGAATGCCCGCGGCCATTAATGAATTTATAAATTGCAATATGGATATTGTGCAATTTGATAGGTCAGTTCATCAGAACATCATTAATGCATATATTGCGGATATGAGCAAATATACAAGTAAAGCAGAAGTTATGAAAGTTCAAGCCATTTATCGTTCAATACCAGACCAATTAGCTGGGGATAATAAAAAATTTAAGTATAGTATTGTAGAAAAAGGCGCTAAAGCATTAACTTTTGGTAGCTCAATTGAATGGCTTCTATTAAGTCATGTTAGTTTGGAATGCTCAAGGATTAATCGTGGAGAAATCCCCTTATCTGTCTATAAAGATCCAAAAAGTTTTAAGTTATATTTTAGCGATGTGGGTTTGCTGATGGCAATCACTAAGATACCATATATTACAATGATACGATCAAATGAACATAACCTATTTAAAGGAGCCGTTACTGAAAACTATGTTGCTCAACAACTAACGGCTAAAGGATATGATTTGTATTATTGGAAGAACAAAACCCATGAAGTTGATTTTATAATTCAAGACAATGAAAAGATAATTCCTATTGAGGTAAAGGCTACAACGAATAAGAGATCGAGAAGTCTCATGGAATACATTAGGCTTTATCAGCCTGCTGTCAGTATCAGAATTTCTAGAAAAAATTTTGGTGTCGCAGGTGGGATTAAGTCAGTACCTTTATACGCAGTTTATTTGATATAATACGGGAGAGTTTAAAATGAATTTCAAATCATATAGTCCAAAAATAAGTCAAGGTGTTTTTATCGCGGAAAGTGCGAATGTCATTGGACAAGTAACGATAAACGATGATTCTAGCATTTGTTTTTCAACTGTTTTGAGAGGGGATATTAATAATATCTCCATTGGTAAGGGGACAAACATACAGGATAATACTACGGTACATGTAGATAGAGCACATTCAACGGATATAAGGGATTATGTTACTATTGGACATAATGCAGTAATCCATGGGTGCACTATTAAAGATCGTTGCCTCATTGGAATGGGGACAATAATCCTTAATGGTGCTGTTATTGGTGAAGATTGCATCGTTGGTGCTAATAGTTTAGTGACTCAAGATAAGGTGTTTCCACCAGGAAGTTTAATTCTCGGTTCACCAGCAAAAGTCATTCGTCCATTGACAACGGAGGAAAAACAACAAATAATCTCGTCTGCAAACAACTATATTAAATTGAGTGTTGAATACACGAATAAGAGCCTTTAGCCACAATCGATCCTTCAAATAAATATAATTTATTCTTAAAACACCGACTGATATGTAGACAGCAAGCTTGCATTGATTTGTGTACAATGTTTTCTCGCAACACATTTGTCAGGAAGTTATGAAATAATCGGATATTTCAAGAGAAAGTTCAGATATGCTCATGAAAATGGAAAGAGTAAAGTAGTCGAAATCTCATATAAGTAAATATCTTTTGATCATTTAAATATCGCTTGAATAAGAATAAAAGTGCCTGGGTATTAAAAAATGAACTTTGTCATCAATCGTAGAGGTTCTTCGTTCGCGAAAGGCTGCGGTGAAAGAAAAGGATTCCGCTTAAGCGAAGCGGTTAGGAATCCGTTTCACCGT
>ASRK01000040.1_pt1 | contig 31710 bp, 22 predicted proteins | sample 693218 | NCBI WGS metagenome assembly ASRK01 (sample SAMN02169240, study PRJNA158439) | bioreactor metagenome | isolation source: day 48 sample from continuous culture bioreactor inoculated with sediment... | place: Germany: Bremen
CAAGACAAGGATTCTTCTGTCTGAGCGTTAGCGAGTTTAGAATCCGTTGCATGGTCTTTTCTTAAGCTCATGAAACTCTAGGCGACATGGATTGGCGCATATTTTGCTATTGGGCATTGATATATTTTACTTTTGGACATTAATATTTTATGGTATACTTTAGATAGGGAAAGAACTATAAGGGAAGTGAGGGCGACTCGATGGTTTTACAAGAATATCGTGAAAATAAAACAATACGTTATTGGCTCAAAAGTTTATTTGTGCTGGTTCAGATTGCCGTTTATACAGTTTTGGTCTATCTAAGTGGTGGGACGAGTAATGCCTTGCCCCACTTGATGTATTTAGCTATTCTCTCATCAGCATATTTCTTTGGATATAGAGAAACCTTTGTTACGTCCTTCATAGCAGGTCTAGCACTGGGACCCATAATGCCGATTAATGTTAATCTTCATATAATGCAGACGCCACGTACGTGGTTAGTTCGTATGTTTTTCTTTGTCTTAGTCGGAGGTGTTTCAGGATACTTGGTCGGACGCTTAAATCATTTGAACTATCAAATGCGAGAATCCGATCTTAGAAGTATATATACCAAGTTATATAACACCAATAAATTGAATCAAGACTTGGATGACCTTATTGATGACAAATGTTCGTTTAGTATCGTTTTGTATCGGATACTGAATCTGGATATGATTAGTAAATATGTTGATGACAAAACAGTCAATGTCATGGTTGAGGAATTAGGACGCAATATGCGAAAAAGTTTTCAAAATCATATATGCTATTCCCATGGACGTTCGGAGTTCTTGGTCGTATTCGAAGATGCTTCAGATGACTACATAAGGGAAGCGATGCAAGAGTTTTATGCATCTTTTGCCAACCCGATGAATATTAACGGCTATCGAATACAGTTATTGGTTAAAGTAGGGGTTGCTAAATATCCGGAACATGGAAGCAGTGTCTTTGATATTTTATCCCGTGTGCGAAGTGCATCTGATCAAGGTGAGCCTCATGTGCCGGGAATATTCTACTATAATGAAGCGATTGATCAAGCTAATCGAATGACCTTCGATGTAACCAATGCCCTAACCCATGCTATTCAAAACAATGACTTTTACCTTGTCTATCAGCCTAAGATTGATTTACGAACAGAATCGATTAGTGGTGTGGAAGCCTTAATCCGTTGGAATCGTAAAGGAGAAGCACCTATAGGACCTAATGTATTTATCAAGGTGGCAGAAGATATTGGTGTCATTCAAGAGATTTCTTTATGGGTAGCTACAGAATGTGCAAAGCAGATATTAAGATGGAAGCGACAAGGTATTGATGTGAATGTAGGCATCAATCTAACATCAAGAGAACTTCTAGACCCGACTTTTCGTGAGCTCTTTCATGCGATCTTTGTAAAGGCCGGGATTCATCCGGAGTCTATCGAGATTGAGATTACAGAACGTGTGGTTATCGACAGCAACAGTCATTTGCGGGAAGTCTTACAACAATATGGGCAATTAGGCTATCGTGTTGCTATAGATGACTACGGAACCGGATATAATACCCACTTTTCCATGGGAGAAGTGGATGTGGATACGGTGAAGCTTGATAAATACTTTGTGGATCGATTAGACCGGCGTGAGATTCGTGTCCTAGTTCAGAGTATCATTGATTATGTTCATCAACTGGATAAAGAAGTTGTGGCAGAAGGCGTTGAGACAAGAGAACAGGTAGAGTTATTAGAAGCCATGTCCTGCGACATTATACAAGGCTACTATTACAGTAAGCCCCTGAAGCCGGAAGATGTGCTCAAGTACTACCATGAGTGGGTAGAGGATGAAAAACAGCAATTTGTCTATGAATGAAATATTAATCTAGGCTAAAAATGATAAAACGTCTTGCAACATCTACCATTTTGTTGTAAAATATCATTAGTAGCTAGTCACCACCTCTTGGCGCATTGTCAACCGTGACTAGGTTACAACCCTTATTAATTATTTATACTCCCCTCAAAAAAAGCTCCTAGGAGCTTTTTTTATTATGCGATATATATCAAATTTTAGGGTGCCTAGTTCTATTACTTCATGGTATACTTATGCTAGGGTATGAGAGAAAATACAATATGGGGAAAAGAGGTTATCTAGATGTCTGTAAAAGAACTCTGTGAGAACAAAAGAATCCGTTATTGGTTAAAATGGATATTTGTAATTATTCAAATCATTATTTATGCATTTTTGGTGTATCTAAGTGGTGGGACTAGTAATGCCTTGCCACATTTGATGTATTTAGCAATTCTATCCTCGGCATATTTCTTTGGATATAGAGGTAGTCTCATAACGGCTGTATTGGCAGGTGCTTCTTTGGGGCCATTAATGCCGATTAATGTTCAACTTCAAATTATGCAGACGCCACAGACGTGGTTAGTTCGCCTGTGTTTTTTCATCCTTGTCGGGTTCGTGTCCGGATATTTAGTGATGCGATTAAATCACTTGAATTACCAAATGCGAGAATCTGACTTTCGAAGTATATATACCAAGTTATATAATACAAATAAATTAAATCAAGATCTGGATGTCCTTATTGATAAGAAGACACCCTTTATTATTGTGCTCTATCGGTTGATTAATTTAGATATGATAAGTAAGTATGTCGATGATTCGACAGTAAATAATATGGTTCAGGAATTGGGGAAAACAATGCGAAAGAGTTTTCCGAGCCATGTGTGTTATTCTCATGGGCGATCAGAGCTGTTAGTTGTATTAGAAGATTACTCAGAAGAATATGCAAAAGAAGAAATGCAGCAATTTTATAAAATATTTGCAAATCCCATGAACATTAAGGGTTATCGTATACAACTCTTAGTAAAAGCCGGCCTTGTGAAATACCCGGAACATGGAAAACGCGTCTTTGATATTTTGTCCCGAGTGCGTAGTGCGTCGGATCAAGGAGAGCCAAAAGTTCCGGGAATCTTCTATTATAATGAACATATTGACAAAATAAATCGGATTACCTTTGAAGTAACCAATGCATTAACCCATGCTATTCGAAGCCAGGACTTTTATCTACTCTATCAGCCCAAGATTGACTTGCGGTCGGGAACTATTAGTGGTGTGGAAGCTTTGATTCGTTGGAAGCGTAAGGGGGAAACACCAATCGGACCGGATGTTTTTATCAAGGTAGCCGAAGATATTGGAGTGATTCATGAGATTTCTCTATGGGTGGCGAAAGAGTGTGCGAAACAGATGCTAGAGTGGCAAGAGAAAGGCATAGATATGAACGTGGCGATTAACTTGACTTCTCGCGAGCTATTAGACCCGGATTTTCGTGAACAATTTCATACAGTTTTTGCCAATGCAGGTATTCATCCGGAGTTGATTGAGATTGAGATTACCGAACGTGTGGTGATAGAGAGCAATAGTCGATTAAGAGAAGTATTGAATAGATATGGACAATTAGGTTACCACGTCGCCATCGATGATTACGGCACCGGATATAATACGCATTTTTCTATGGGAGAAGTGGATGTTGATGCGGTGAAGATTGATAAATATTTTATTGATCGCTTGGATCGACATGAGATTCGTGTTTTGGTTCAGAGTATTATCGACTATGTGCATCAGCTAGATAAGGAAGTTGTGGCAGAAGGTGTAGAGACTGGGAAACAGGTAGAGTGTCTTAAGCGTATGGGTTGTGATGTGATACAGGGTTATTATTATAGTAAGCCCTTACAAGCGGATGCAGTAATGAAATATTACGAGAAATATTACACCTACGTTACAAATCACAAAATCGCTTGTAATTCGTCCCGTTTGTGATAGAATGAATTACAGGCACAGACTTTAAGTAAAGCATATGAGAACGGCGGGAGAGTGTTGTGTTACAATAACATTACATCTAGTTGTTACATATTGACGAGTCTTAAAGGGGAGTGCTATAATTTGGTCTGTAATAAACAGATAACTATTTTAAAGGAGGAAACACAAACATGAAAAACACAAAACGTTTTATGGCATTATTACTTGCTCTTGTTTTGGTATTCAGTTCAATGACAACTGCATTTGCAGCGGTAAATGAAGATGTTATTGACACAGATTACGAAGTAGCAGTAGGTAAATTAAATGCTGTAGGTATTATGGAAGGTTATCCAGATGGAACTTTCCGTCCAGAAGGACAAATTACACGTGCAGAATTTGCTAAAATTGCAGTTCTTGCATTAGGACTTAACGATGCTGCTGAAGTATCTAAGTCAAACACAATTTTTACTGATGTAAACGCTTTCCATTGGGCGGCTGGTTACATTAATGTAGCAGTTGATAGAGGTATTCTTAAAGGATATCCAGATGGTAGTTATAAGCCAAGTAATCCTTTGTCAAATGCTGAAGCGATTACAATCCTTACTCGTCTTATCGGATTAGCTCCGGTTGTAGACAAAGAAGGAACATGGCCTGCAAATTACATTACACGTGCTAACCTTGAAGGAGTTCTTGACGATGTAGTTGTATCAAGTACATCAAATGCTACTCGTGGTAATGCGGCGAAAATGTTAGTGAATACACTTACTATTCAAAAGTGGGGCGCGACAGGATATGACAATGACGGTTCTGTAAATTACGGACAATTAAACACGACTCTTTTAACAGAAAACTTAGGAATCGTTGTTTATGGCGATGACAAAGACGAAGTTGCTCGCGTGACTGAAGAAGACGCTGACGATGCAACTGTTGAACTTTCAATTTCTGTTGATGGTGATGAGTTTGATGATGGTGACGATGACTATGAAATGGTAGAAGAGTTTGATGTTGCTGAAGATGTTAATCTTGACTTCTATGACATGTTAATGAATGAAGTTGAAGCTTGGGTTGTAGCAGATGATGACGAAATCATTTATGCTGAAATCAAAAGCGATTACTTCATCGATGCGATTACTTTTGATACAGACAGTACAGATGAAGAAGTTGACTTAAAAATCGCTGATGAATCATTTGATATCGAAGAGCATGCGGTTATCGTTATTCATAATGATGATGAAGATGATAACGATGTAGTTGACTTTGATGAACTTGATACACTTAACGATATGAAGTTCGATTTAGCAAAAGTAGTTCTTGATGATAAAAATGACGTTGTATATATTGATGCATATGACTTCGATGATATGACAGTTGTTCAATCTGTAGAAGAAGACGATGAAGACGAATTTTATGTAGTTGCTCTTGATGGTGAAGAGTTTGAATTCGATGGTTATACTTTCTTCAAAGACGGTATGTACATTGCTATTGAAGACTTAGAAGAAAATGATGTTGTTATGTTCAATGATGAGATTGAGTATGCTGAAGTTTATAACGCTACATTCTCTGGTGAAATCACTAAAATCATGGACAAACATTTCGACGTTGATGATGAAGAATATTCATATTTCAATGACGAAGTATTAGGCGGAGAAAATGCTGTATACTTAGACGGTGATGAATTTGCGGCGTTTGATGAAGATGGTGCAGAAAAAATGGAAGATACTGAAGAATCTGTAACAGTATTTACAGATAGATTTGGTGATCTCTTATATGTAACTGGTGAGCTTGGTGATCCTGATGAAAATACTGTGGCTGGTTTATTGTTAGAGAGTATTTCGTTTGATGACTACTTTGAAAGTATTTATGCAGAGTTTGTATTCATTAATGAAAATGCTGTGAAAGTTACAGAAAGAGTTAAATTAAAAGATTTTAAAATTGATGGTACAAAAAGAACAATTCCAATCGCTGATGATTCAGCTACTACTCAAGGTCCTGTAGATGATTCGATTGATGCAGCAAAAGAATTGTTTGAATTAACTGACAATGATGTTGCTACAACTGGTGACATAATCGAATTCGTTTATGACGATGAAGGTGACATAGTTGGAATTAACGTTGAAAACAGACAATTTACGGAAGCTAGACAAAAAGCCAATGATGATGAAAAGATTGCGTCTGATGAAGGCTATCAAGATGGATTCAAATTATTAAGTGATACAGTTATCTTCAATATTCCAGAAGATTTCTTCACAGATAATTCAACATTTGCAGCAAGAGATGGAAAAACTATTGATGCAGATGATGTAGAAGTGCTTGAATTTGCAGATCTTGACTTTGATATTATTGATGATTTTGAGTACTATGTAAGCGCTGCAGATAAAGTGTTATATATAGCGACAGATTCAGCTTCAATTGACACAGAAGATGTAGTTGCGTTCGTAGATGCGAGTTCAGTAAGAACAAAACAAGCAGGCGACGCTGCAGATGAAGGTGATATTGTACGATTAACAGCTTGGACTCAAGATGGTAAAAAAACTTACACAGTAGATGAAGTTGATATCGTAGCTAATAACCTTGATGACATTAAAACTTTAGACGATGCTTATACATTAGTCATCGAAAAAGATACTGATTTAGTAGTAGACATCGAAGATAACATAGATAGAGCAGGACAGAGATCTATGGCTACTGAAACTATAATCAAAAACAGTGTGGACATTAGCGGTGGTGAAGTTACACTTAGTGAATTACCTGGCGTAGATAGCGATAATGATGGTACTCCAAATGAAACGGATGTTATCTATTATGTAACTAGTGATACATTAGTATTATTAGATGATGATGGTGATATCTCTATTGAAAAACTTCGTGACATTGATGAAAATGACTATGTATATGCTTATACATATGAAAATCGTCGTCATGCACAAGTTCTATATATTAGCCGTGGAGCTGAATTAGAAGAAATTGAAGACGTTGCAGTTGACGGTACACTTGCTTATGTTAGTACTTCTGATAAAGAACTACAAATTGGAACGAAAGTTTATGATGTAGTTGGTTCAGCAGTTGCGATTCTTCAACAAATGGAAACTGCAGGATTAAATTTGTTTAATTCTTCTGGTTTAGCAAATACTGCTGGAGGAAATGTTGATGTAAAACTTACACTTGATAGTAATGGTGATGTTATTGGATTTGAAGACATCGTTGTTACATTTAAAACAGCTAGTGTATTTACAGAGTCATTAAACAACATCAATGGAATCACTAGAATGATTCTTGCAGAAGGTGTTACAGGCTTAGCCTTGACATACGACGGTACTGTTGCTGGTAATGTTGATCAGTTAGCGGATGTTAACTTGAATGGTGGAACAGTAGCTTCTATTGATTATACTTCAGATGCAAGTGGTACTATGACGTTTGCAAATGGAACAGTAGGAACAGTAGCAACACCTGGTAACTTAACTGTTGATGCAGAAAATGCGACAGTTAACAATAGTCTTACTGTAGCTGGAACTGGAAGTGTTGTAATCACTGATGTTGCAAGTTCAACTTGGAATGAAAAAGCATCAGGTAATACATTAGTAGTTGCAAAAAATACTATTAAACCTGCAAAAGTTATAACACTTAACATTACAGGAACAGTTGCTTCATTAGAAGTTAATCAACCTGCAAACATTACTGGAGCTGCTGAAGTTACAAAACTTACAGTAAAAGCTGATGGTGTTAAAGTAGATGAACTTCCAACAGAAGTTGTATACGATGGTGCAACTGAGCTTGAAGTTGGTGGAACTGAGACTGCTGGTGTTTTAGCTGGATCTACAGTGACTCCTCTCGATGCGGATATCATGACTACTTCATCTGCAGCAATTACAGTTGAATTACTAGACTTAGATAATGAACCGTTAACAGGAATGGCTAGTGATTTTGTTGTAACAGCAAAAGCTGATGATAGCGGATTAAATGCAGAAATCAGTGCTGTAACAGAATCTTCTACAGACGGTACTTATGAATTTACGGTTACTGGAAACGAAGATGCAGAAGTCGTAACAGTTACAATTAAAGTTAAAGGTGTAAAATTAACAAAAGAGCCTGTTATAACAATTGAAGAATAATATTCTTTGATTTGCACCTAGCATAAATTACCAAGCAAAAACAAAACAAGCATTCTGGTGAATTATTTCATCAGAATGCTTGTTTGTGTTATAAAAAAACTTGTTTTGTTAAATAAAATACGATATAATATCTTTAGCGCTTTAGCGTAATAATAGGTTGTGAAAGGAGTATTTAATGAAACAAGTAAGAAGGTTAATATCAGTAGTACTGTGCGTGATGATGATTATATCAACTTTATCTATGCCGGTTGCTGCAGGTGAAGGGATCACAGACGTTGCGGGGCATTGGGCCCAAGAAACGGTGACAAAGTGGTTAGAAACAGGTTTAATCAATGGATATGGAGATGGCGTATTTAAGCCGGATGCAAGTATAACTCGAGCAGAGTTCTATACCTTGGTTGACAATGTATTAGGACTTCAAGATTCATCAAGTATAAGTTTTTCAGATGTACATGCTGAGGATTGGTACCGGGAGACTATTGCAAAAGCAGTAGTGGCAGGTTATGCCAATGGATATACAGATAATACATTTAAACCGGAACGTTCCATTAGTCGACAGGAAGTTGCGGTTGTTGTTGCTAATATAATGAATTACGAAACATCATATGATTCAGATGCAGTATACGACCAAGTCTATCAATTTATTGATGGTGTAGATGTAGCTGAATGGGCTATACCGGCAGTAGAGAAGCTTATTGAAAAAGAGGTGCTTAAAGGAAATAACCGTAATTTGAACATCATGAGTAACATTACTCGAGCTGAGGCTGTAACGTTACTTGATCGTGCTTTTGGAACAATATATTCTTCGAAGGGTGTATATGGTGGAACGGAAGAAGAGATAGAGTATATATACGGGAATGTTACCGTTACAGCAGACGATATAAGCCTTGATCATGCAATAATCTATGGTGACTTACTTGTTGCAGAAGGTGTTGCAGATGGTGAAGTTAATATGAACAATGTTGTGATTAAGGGAGATACTATTATTAAAGGTGGTGGAGAAAACTCCATTTATTTCAACAATGTTACGGTTGAAGGTGCTGTAGTGGTTAAAAAGCTCAACAATAAGATTCGTATAATTGCTTCAGGAAGAACAGAAATCAAAGCTACTGTGTTAGCTTCAGGAGCGATACTCGTTGAGAAAGAGCTTCGTGGTGGAGGGTTTGAAACGGTAACTATTCCTAAAGAAGTGGCAGAAGGTTCGGAAATCGAGTTTGATGGATCTTTTGACGAAGTTAATATCCAAGCAAAAGGTATTGTAGCAAAAATCAGTGATAAGGCCAAGATAAAAGCTATTAATATTGAAGAAGGAGCAGACAATACATCTATTGAAGGTAAAGGTGAAGTTAGCAAAGTCAGCGTAAAAGCAGACGACGCAGTCATTGACACACCGGATACAGAAATTGATGTAGATGATAATGTAGAAGGAACAAAGCTTGATGGTAAAGATGTTGAAGGAGGTACCAAAACGTCAACTTCATCAAAGAGGAGTTCTAGAAGTTCATCATCGAGTTCATCGTCTAGCTCGTCATCAAACGACACATCATCAAACGATGATACAGATTCTGATGAAGAAGAACCTAATGATGATGTGACAGATGACACGCCGGATACGACAACTGGTTCGGCTATATCTTTTACGGTCAAGTTTGACTCAGGTGATGATGCAACAGAAGTAGAAGACCAAGAGATAGAAAATGGAAAATTAGCAATAGAAGTATATCCAAGTCGTGTGGGTTATTACTTCAGAGGCTGGTTTATTGGAGACCAAGAGTTTGATTTTGATACTCCTATTACATCAGATTTGACACTTGTTGCCAAGTGGGGCAAGAGAGATGATTCAACAGACTTAGATTTTTATGATAGCCGATTTGCACCAGGTTACCCCAGTATGTCAGTTAATAATGATGGATTAATAGACATAAAAATCAAGTTAGATGAGGCAAGTGAGAGTAATCCTGCCCTTGTACATTACATTGGTGTTAAACAAAATGCTTATTGGGAAGCTAATACAGAAGCTGTATTACATGGACACACAGGGACAAGCGACACTATTTGGGCAAATGTTTATGGGGAAACAGAGATAACAACAACAGAGGAATACGTAATACATACAGATTTGGAAGTCGAATCGGCAGAATTAATTGCTTCATACTTTGTTATTGATCAGGAGAACGTGATTTCAGAATCACCAACAGCTCTTTGGATAACCGGTTCTATTGCAGGTGAGTTGGATATGAGTCGTCCATATGCACGTGAAAGATTATATGTACATGAAGATCATGAACGATTTATAATTTTTACCAATGAGCCATTAAAGAAATTATCGACTTATAATCACTCAGATTTTACGACTACAGGTCTACCAGACACAACTTCAGGAGCGGCCGTCGTTGTAGATATTAAATTTGGTCATGTAAGAGGATATGAAATGATGGAATTGACTATTGATGGCATTAGCCCGACAGATGATATCTCAAACATGCAGATTACATATTCTGGAAATGGTATATCTGATTTAGCATCAGATGAGAACACGCTAAAGAATTTTTCAACATCAAATGTTATAGAAGTGGCGCCTAAGCTTTTAGAATATTATATTAGCCAGGACAATAAATACCTTGCACTTAAAGTGGACCAAGGAAGTAGTGAATACGTGTCAGGAACAGTTGAAGTGCTTGCTGGTGATAATTTTGATACAGCTCAAAAAATAGAGCTAGAAGACATACACCATACTTATTCAGAGGCTCAAATAGAAGGATATATTATTTTAGAAGATGATGTGTTAAATGAAGAAAACTATTACATTCAAGGTGAATTCATTGATATGTTTGGTGATATACATAAGTTAGACTCATCGAACATAACTCCGACAGTTGAAGAAGATATTGAATTTACAACGGCTTCATATGATGCAAGCCAAGGAATATTGCGCATAGACTTTAACGGCAATATTAACGACGGACAATGGGCGTGTATGTTTACCGTGAAAGTTAATGGTATAGAATATGTACCCAAAGGAGAAATCTATGCTTGGGATGAACAGTATTTCGAATTAGATGAAGAGAATCTATACTTTGATATTCCGGATGATGCTGTTATTGACGTTAAGTATGAACCACAACATCTAGATGGTTCAGATCTAGGTATATATAATAGGGTCTATAAATTTTCAATACCAACAGATGAATGGATATCCGTTCAATAAATTGGTGATTAGCAATTGAGTCGATTTTGACTCAATTGCTTTTTTTTATTTACTTTCTCAGCTAATATTGATACAATATAAAGGATGTAAAGAAAACAAAAAGAGATGGAGTTATTATGAGTAAGAAGAATCTTGAATATTTACGAAAAAGTATATGGATTATAATCATGGTTATGCTTTTTTTTGTGCCACTAATTGTAACATTAAGAATAGTGCCGGTGCCGGAATCTCTACAGATGCTGTATAATACAAAAAGTCATACAGATCTTTTTGCATATGCTAAAGCGCAGGTATTACAGGTAGGAGTAATTATAGCTCTTATTCTTACAGGAATATATCAATTCTTCACGTTTAAAAAGGAAGATTGGAAGCTAAATCGGACTGCCTTTATTCTCTTAGGAATATTTGCGACGACAATAATAGTTTCTTATATTCTATCTGAACAAAAAGAATTAGCTTGGATAGGCATGATAGACAGGTACGAAGGAACGTTAACATGGTTATGCTACATAGCCTTAACCTATATTATCATAGTAATTATTAAAGAAAAAAAAGAAGTGCATGGTCTAATTTTTACATTTGTTATAAGTGCTTCGATTGTTGCTATTATAGGTGCATTTCAATGGTTTGGAATAGATTTTTTTAAAACGGATTTGGGTATGCGTATAATGCTAGGGAGTCGATATGAAGAACTTGTTACAAGTGTGAACTTTAATTTGCCGGAGGGGCGAGTCTATAGTACTTTATATAACCCAAATTATGTAGGGACACTTGTTGCACTGGTTTTTCCATTGACAATATATTCTTTTTTTGTAGTGAAAAAGTGGTGGATTAAACCAATATTAATTTTATTGATTATACCACAAATGATTGCACTTATTGGTTCTCAGTCAACCGGAGGAATTGTTGCAGTGGGTGTAAGCATTGTATTGATGGGTGTTTATCTTGTGATTAAGTATCCAATCAATAAATGGGTATATGTAGGCCTTGTTGCAATGAGTATAGTCGGATATATTTTTTTGACGCAGATGACTTTCTTACAAAGCTACTATGATAAAATCATGCGTGGTTTTCAAGCAGATCCAGAAACTTATATAAGCACTGAATTTGAATCTGTAGAATATGATCATCCACAGATTACTTATACTCTTAAGGATGGATCACAGATAAGTATTGTACCTGTGGAGAGTGGGATATCGGTAACATCCGATGGTAGTCAGAAGATCCTTAGAGAAGAAGAACGCCTAATATATCGGTTTGAAAATGAGACATATTTGAAGCAAATATTTTACAACTATAATGAAGGGCTTATACGTGTAAATGTAAGGAATTTAACAACAGAACTAAGTTCAGAGTCTGGATTTAACTATTATTATGCAGGTCAATTCTCAGTAGGTACCTTACCACTTGATGATATGCACTATCAAGCAGAGTCAGTAGAATGGTTTGAAAATGAGCGACTAATGAGTAATCGTGGTTATATTTGGAATCGAACAGTTCCGCGTATATTCGAACGCCCCATATTTGGTTATGGTGCGGATACGTTTACGATTAATTTTCCTCAAGGTGACCTCATTTATAAACGACCTGTTTTTTACAATCATTCAACAATTGTTGATAAGCCTCATAATATGTTTTTAGGTATCACTATCAATTTTGGCTTTGTAGGATTAATTACATTCATGACACTTACAGTCTATAGCATGATTAAAAGCCAAAAATCTTTTCTTATTCTACCTGTTTTGACCTATTTTGTAGTTGGTTTGGTGAATGATAGTGTTGTGTTTGGAATGTATATGATTTTTATAATTATCGGAGTACTAATATTGATGCCAAGGCTTTCAGAGGGAGTAAGATACAATGATAGTATTTAAGCGACAGATGCGTGTTGTGATTATCTATATGGCAGATATTATTATGCTGAATCTGGCATATGTTTTTGCCTTGTGGTTACGGTTTGAAGGACAGACTACAGGTAATCAGTTTCAAAGTTATTTTGAAGTGTATCTAGAACATTGGTTAGAGATTACATTAATAAAATTAATAGTATTTACGTATTTGAAAATATATAAAAATCTTTATAAGTATGCTAGTATTACTGAAGTGATGAATATAACGTTTGCAGTTGGTGTTGCCAATGCGTTAGCCATTTCATACTTTACATTTTTTCATGCATCACTGCCTCGAAGCGTATATATTATCGTGACCATGCTCGATATCATGCTTATTGGTGGATCGCGAATGGGTGCTAGGGTCCTATTAAAAGTTAAATCAGTTCCTTCACGTCATGATTTACATGGTTCGGTTAAACGTGTCTTGGTTATCGGTGGAGGCGATGCGGGAGCCATGATTATACGAGAGTTGAAGAACCATAGCAACTTACGGAGTAAACCGGTGGCCATTATTGATGATAATCGGTTAAAAGAGGGGACCCATATCAACGGAGTTCCTATTGTAGGACAACGGGAAGATATTATCAGTGTGGTGCGTAAAAAAAAGATTGATGAGATTATTATTGCCATTCCTTCAGCTAAACGAAGTGTTGTTAAAGAGATTGTGAATGAATGTAAGCAGACCAAGGTGAAGATTCGTATTGTGCCGGGCATGTACGAGTTGATTGGCGGTACAGTGAATATTCAAAGTGTTCGTGATATTGATATCAAAGATATTCTAGGACGTGATGAGGTGAACTTAGATAATGAAGCTATAGCCGATTACTTAAATGGTAAAGTTGTTATGGTCACCGGTGGTGGTGGGTCAATCGGTTCAGAACTGAGCCGTCAGATAGCGTCATTTGGACCGAAGGAATTAGTGTTACTAGATATCTATGAGAATGGTGTGTTTGCACTTCAGAACGAATTATTAAAGCTTCATCCTGACTTGCATTTAACAGTTAAGATCGCATCGGTAAGAGATCGACAACGAATTCTAGATATAGTTCAAGAGCTTAAGCCGGATGTCATCTTCCATGCGGCGGCGCATAAGCATGTGCCATTGATGGAAGCTAACCCAGAAGCTGCTATTAAAAACAACGTAGTCGGAACATTAAATATTGCTCAGGCTGCACATGCAGCTGGTGCGAAACGCTTCGTTATGATATCAACGGATAAGGCGGTCAACCCGACCAATATTATGGGGGCGACTAAGCGCTTATGTGAAATGATTGTTCAAAGTATGGATAAGGTTAGTTCTACTGAGTATGTTGCGGTACGATTTGGTAACGTCCTTGGTAGTAATGGCAGTGTTGTTCCTATCTTTAAGAGGCAAGTGAGCGAAGGTGGTCCGGTAACAGTAACTCATAAAGAGATTACTCGTTATTTTATGACTATACCGGAGGCAGGGCAACTTGTTCTGCAAGCGGGCTCCATGGCTCAAGGTGGTGAGATCTTTATATTAGATATGGGTGAACCCGTCAAGATTGTGAGCTTGGCGGAAGACGTGATACGCTTATCCGGTTATGAACCTTATGAAGATATACCCATTGTTTTTACCGGCTTACGACCTGGTGAGAAGTTATATGAAGAACTCCTTATGGATGAAGAAGGTTTAACAGAGACTCCTCATGATAAGATTCATGTAGGCCAACCTATAGATCTTAATCATCAAGTTCTCGCGAAGAAGATTCGTGATTTTGAAGCGGACATTCAATCTATGGATGAAGACGCAATTAAGATAAAGATGCAAGAGTTTGTACCAACCTATAAAAGAGAAGTAAAGTAGAAGGAGAACAAGATGGACGAGCGTGTATATGAAGATGAAATTTCATTAAGAGAATTAATTATGGTTTTGATTAATCATTGGAAAATGATTGTGGGTATTACTTTGCTTGCAGCGATACTTGGTGGTGTGTATGGGTTTGTGATTGCAGATTCAAGCTATGAGTCAAAGATGGAAGGAACCATTAGCATACCGGAAGCTGTAGATACCAAATATGGAAGCTACCCGCTTCCGTCACAAAATCCATTAGATTATTTATCTGTAATTAAGTCGGATCGTGTCTTAAGTCGAACGATTCAAACGTTAGAATTAGAGACAACAATCGAAAAACTAGGAGATAGGATTACCATTAATAACGAAGAAGAATCAAGTGTATTCTCATTTGTAGTTGCGGCAGAAAATCCACAAGAAGCTCAATTATTAATAGAAACATTAACCGAATATTTTGTCGAAGAACTCAATACCTTATACAAGGAAAAAGCGATTGACTATTTTCAACGTTCTTATTTTGTAGATCACCAATCTTATGAAGAATCTGAACTTCGCTTGCAAAGAGATTTGGAAAACACAGAGAACTTAATGGAAACAGTTGAACCGACTATTACACTTAAAAAGCTTGTACTCAATGATCCGGTTTATGCAGCGAATTTGGCAGAAGAACGTAATCTAACATTGGAAGATTTATCAGAAGAGATGATGCTTGAAGAAGTTATTAATCCTCACTTTAATACACTTGAAGGTGAGATTATTAGTTTAAAGCAACAGCTGGACGATCTTCAGTTATCTAAGGAACGAACAGAACGTTATTTAGCAGAACTTGAAGGTGAGAAAGCGAATTTACTTACCTATCGTCGACAAGGTGATGCAAGTTTGATGAACGATGGTCTACTAGAAGTGATGCAGTCTCGAGTGCTTGTTAATGACCGCGGTAGTTTGCCCGAAAGTCCGGTTGCCCCTCGTAAGATGTTAATATTAGCTATTGCTATTGTTTTGGGAGGAATGGTTGGAGTGTTTGTGGCATTCTTCAAAGCCTATTGGCATAATGAAATGAATGTTTAGTGAAATGTTTTATAAGAGAAGTGAAAGCTTCTCTTTTGTCTATGTAAAACGGGTTAACCTATTGACAATAATATATAAAACGTGTAGTATTATCCTTGTGTTCATTTGGCGAACGGTTTAAGGAGAAGGCTATGGAGCAGAATAAATCATTATATACAGATCATGAATATACCATCATGCAAGAGATTGCAGACAATGAAAACGTCACTCAAAGAGAACTTTCGAGAAACTTAGGTGTGTCCTTAGGAACCATCAACGTATTGATGAATAAGATGGTTCGAGAAGGTTTAATTAAGATGACACAAATATCACAAAAACAAGTGCTATATATGTTGACACCCTTTGGAATGATGGCAAAGGCCAAGAAGACAGTAAGCTATCTAAAGGCACATTATAAGGCGATTGATATGTCCAAGCAAACACTAAAAGATTTGTTTAAAGAACTCAATGAAAAATATGAAAAAATTTTTGTGTTTATTGAAGATCTTGATATTAGAGAAGTTATAAATTTATCAATTCATGAATTAAATCGTGAAGATATCTTGATAGATCATGAATTTATTGATACTATAAATGAGATGGCTTGGGGAGAAAATCAAAAAACAATTCTCGTATATTTGAAAACAGAGGATACAAACAGTCCAATTACGGTACCTAAAGAAATTCCGCAAGTTAATTTATTAGATTATTTATAACATTTAAAAAAGAGGCGTATGAAACGGTATGAAAAATGACCATGGATTTTCCTTGATTGAGCTAATCGTTGTTCTAGCAATTATTGGAATATTGTTGGCAATTGCAGTTCCGAGTATTATTGGATATACAGATGCTGCAAGGGAATCAGTGTGTCATTTAAACAGAATACAGCTTGAACAATATTATAAAATATATTTAGAAGAGCATGGATTGAATCCTTCTGAAAGTAATTTCGCTAGTTATCTGATTAGGTATGAAGAAATTCATGGACCAATCTGCCCATCTAATAGAAATATATATTCAGAGAATGGCGAAATAAAATGTGAAAAACATTTGGAAGAAGAACCAGCTGAAGATGAAGTAGAAGAAGTTCCCTATATATAATGGGAAACGAATGTAATAAAAAAAGTTTTGAACTGATATAAGTATCGACGTGAGTATGGTGAAAGGATAAACACAATATACAGCATAAAAGTGGGGTAAATTGCATTCGACATACCATATATAGATTTCGAATAAATTTCATACATAAATTTGAAAATCAAAGGTGCACAACACACCTAAACATACATAACCGAAGCAGGAGGAACTATCATGGTTTACTTAAAAATCAAAAGATTAATAGATATCATACTTTCAACACTGGGACTTATCATATTATCTCCTGTTTTTTTAGTACTCATTATAGCTATCAAGGTTGATTCCACTGGACCTGTTCTCTTTAAACAGAAAAGAGTCGGAATCCATAAGAGTCATTTTCATATATTGAAGTTTAGAACAATGCGTATTGATACTCCATCAGATATGCCTACTCATCTCTTAGAGAATCCTGATCAATGGATTACTAAGGTAGGTAAGTTCCTACGAAAAACATCTCTGGACGAGCTACCACAGATTATCAACATCTTTAAAGGTGAGATGAGTATTATCGGCCCAAGACCTGCTCTTTGGAATCAGTATGATCTGATTGAAGAAAGAGACAAGTACGGTGCGAATGACGTACCGGTTGGCCTTACTGGCTGGGCACAGATTAATGGTAGAGATGAACTTGAGATTGATGTTAAGGCAAGACTTGATGGAGAGTACGCTGAGAAGATTGGGTTTTTGATGGATGTCAGATGCTTCTTTGGGACGATCTTTAGTGTTCTTAGAAGTGATGGTGTTGTTGAAGGTGGGACTGGGGTTAAGGCAAAGGCTGCTGAAGTGAACTCTAGTAATTCTAAAGCTGAGGAGACAGTGAAGTAATGAAGAATATATTAATCACTGGTAAAAACAGTTACATAGGTACATCTCTTGAGAACTGGCTCATGAGAGAACCTGACAAATATAAAGTAGATACAATTGATATGAAAGATGGGTCATGGAAAGAGAAGGATTTCAGCTCATATGATGTTGCTTTTCATGTGGCTGGGATTGCTCATATCAAAGAAACAAGTGAAAACCAGGACCTTTATTATAAAGTGAACAGGGACTTGGCTTATGAAACTGCTCAAAAGGCGAAGCAAGATGGAGTAGAGCAGTTTATTTTTCTGAGTTCAATGAGTGTATACGGTATTGAGAAGGGCGTTATCGATAAGAGTACACCACTTAAACCAAACAGTGCTTATGGCAAGTCAAAGATTGAAGCAGAAGAATTGATCAATAAACTTCAAGATGATTCGTTCACTGTTGCAACTTTAAGACCACCTATGGTCTATGGAAAGGGCTGCAGAGGGAATTATCCTAGATTAGTTGGACTAGCCCTTAAGACCCCAATTTTTCCTCAGGTAGATAATAAACGGAGCATGATCTACATTGATAACTTATCAGAGTTTGTAAAGCAGCTCATTGATAACAGAAGTAGTGGATTGTTCTTTCCACAGAATGCGGAGTATTTGAATACTAGCGAGATGGTTAGGTTGATTGCTGAGGTTCATGGCAAAAGAGTAAGAATGACTAAGTTGTTTAATCACTTATTAAGGTTACTGAATGTAAGTACGGTTAATAAGGTATTTGGTGACTTGGTGTATGACAAGAGTATGTCAGAGTATGAAAGTGATTATAGAGTTTGTGGGTTTAGAGAGTCGATTATAAAAACAGAGGGGGCAAGAGAATGAGTAAAAATGAAGCTTTAGTAAGTATAGTTATGCCGGCTTACAATTGTGAAAAGTATGTTGTTGAAGCGATAAACTCTATTCTTGCTCAAACATATAGAAACTGGGAATTATTAGTTCTGGATGATGGATCTAAAGACAATACACTTCGGATTATTGAAGAATTTAGTCAAAATGATTCCAGAATAAAAGCACTACCTAATGGAAAAAACATGGGTGTTTCCGCAACAAGAAATAGAGGAATAGAGCTTGCATCTGGTGAGTGGATAGCTTTTTTAGATAGTGATGATATGTGGGAGCCAGAAAAATTAGAGAAGCAATTTGAAATAGTAGATAAGGAAGCAGCAGAATTCTTATTCACTGGGTCATCATATATTAATGAAGAGGGAGAACCCTATAAGGGAATATTTGAAGTTCCTGAAAAGATAACATATAAGAAACTTAGAAATCAGAATGTAATATCATGTTCTTCTGTTCTTGTAAAGAAGAAGTATTTTGAACACATTAAAATGGAAAAAGATGAGATGCATGAAGATTACGCTGTGTGGCTGAGGATTTTGAAACTAGGAGTTACAGCCTATGGAGTAAATGAGCCATTGCTGATTTACAGAATCTCTAGGAATTCGAAATCCGGAAATAAGATTAAGACGGTTAAGATGACATATAAGGTATTTAGATTTGTTGGTATTAACCCGATTGGATCGGCCTACTTTATGATGAGGCATGTGGTTGCATCGGTAGGGAAATATAAGAGGATATTCGGGTGACAATATTTTAAGATTGGATGATAAAAATGATCAAGATTTTGCATATTGTTTCTTCTTTAAGTAAAAAAAGTGGAGTTATGAGTTTTATTATGAACTACTATAGATATATCGATAGGACAAACTTTCAATTTGAATTTTTGTACTGGATAAAAGATGAAAATTCTTATGCTGGTGAGATTCTCTCGCTCGGTGGAAATATTCATCATATTCCTAAACCTTCATTAAAGATAGATTTTATTAATGAAATAACTAGTTTTTTTAGGGTGAATGGGGGTAAATATCATTATTTACATTTGCATGAAGTATATTTGAATTCATTATTTTCGATTATTAGAAGAAAATATAATACTGGATCGATTATTGTTCATGCTCATACAACAAAATATTCTGATAAACTTTTGAGTTCTTTTAGGAATCAAATACTATGCTTTAATGTCAAAAAAAACGGTGATTTCTTTTTTGCATGTTCTGAAGATGCGGGACGATTTTATTATGGTGATGACTTTTATGATAGAGGCAATGTAGAAATTATTAGGAATGCAATAGATACAGATCTATATTTATTTAATTCTGAAGTTAGAAAGACTATACGCAGTATGCTTTCTATTGACAACAAATTGGTAGTGGGTCATGTAGGACGATTCAACAATCAAAAAAATCACAAGTTTTTAATTGATGTTTTCTGTGAAATAGAAAAGAGGGAAAAAGATAGTGTTTTACTACTAGTTGGTGAAGGTCCATTAAAAAATGAAATAGTTGAAATGGTCAAGGATAAAGGAATTTCAGATAAAATATTATTCTTAGGTCAAAGATCAGATGTTAATAAGCTTCTACAAGGGATAGATGTTTTTATTTTACCTTCCTTATTCGAAGGGTTAGGCATAGTTTTGGTTGAAGCACAGGTTAGTGGATTAAAATGTTTTGCTTCAGATGTGATTCCTAAAGAGGTGAAAATATGCAAGAATCTGAAGTTCTTGAGTCTTAATGATGACTTATCTAGTTGGGCTTCAGAAATTATTAAGGCACTGAAAGAATCAAACAATGATAGAAGATTGAGCCGGGAATTAACAGATATATATGATATAAAAAATGAAGTATTTAAAATTGAAAGATTATATTATGATTTGATAGAATAGCTCATTGAAATAATATTTTAAGAGGTGTATTTTAAAATGAAGAAAATTCTAATAGTTACTCATTGGTTTTATCCGAGAAATGTTCCAAGAGCTTTTCGTGCTTGGGAATTAGTACGTGAGTTAAGGCGAAAAAATGTAAAGGTAGATATTGTTATAGGCGATTATAAGATTTTTGTCAAAGATGAAGATTTTAATGAGGATCAGTTTAAAAATATTGAGGTTAACACAAGTAAATACAAGAATATTTCGAATAATAGAATATTTTCTGCTTTTAAAAATATGCTGATGTATTTTATTGGAGATAGATACTTCTTTAAATCAGGGGTTTTTCTTTTTAAAAATATTGATATGATTAAATATGACTCGATTATTTCTATCGGATTACCTTTTTATGTTAATTTTGTGTCTGCGCTAAAAATTAGCAAATCAAAAAGTATAAATTGTGTAACAATCGGAGAATGGAGCGATCCTTTTTATGGGATAGAAGATAATAGAGTTGCGGTTTATTTTAAATCAATTCAGAAAATGATTTGTAATCGATTTGATTACACAATAGTCCCAACGGTTAAGGCAGTCGATTACTTTAAAGAGTACGTAGATATAGGAAAAATTAAAGTTATTCCTCAAGGTTTTAATTTTTCAAATATCGGGTTAGCAAAATATAAAGAAAATGATGTTATAAAATTTGCTTATGCGGGAATTTTTTATTTAGATATTAGAAATCCAGAGAAATTTTTACAATTTTTATCCACCTTAGAATTTGATTTTGTTTTTGTTATTTACACAATAACTCATGGACCTGTTTATACAGAAGTTTTAGAAAAATATAAAAAAGTACTGAAAAACAAGTTAGAAATACATGATCTTATACCGAGAGAAAAAGTGATTAAAGAATTGAGTAAAATGGATTTTCTCATAAATATTGAAAATAATTCACAAAATCAAATTCCTTCAAAGTTAATAGATTATGCTATAACAAAAAGACCAATTTTTTCTTTTACTCCAAACAATGTTCCTGAAAAAGAGTTCTTGAAATTTATGGAAAGAGATTATTCGAATTCACTAAGTATTAATCTTGATGACTATAATATTGATAAAGTCAGTGAACAATTTATGGAATTATTTGAAAGTAGGAATAATTAATGAAATCTCTCAAAAAACGAAATAGATTTAAGTTTATCATTAATATGGTTGTTTTTAGAGCTACTCTAGATTTTTTGTATGTATTTGTTCTAGGGGAATACTATGTAGAGAGTTATTTATTATCGACTGGTCTTGGGGTTTTTAATATTGATGTTAATATATATAAATATTTATTATCTTGGGTAATATACATAGTATTTCTGAGGTATCTAAATAGAAAAATAATGATCACAGAAAATAAGGCTTCTGAGATTTTGATATTAGGATTATTTTGTATGAGTTTTACCCCGTCTATATCATTATTTGGATTAGCAAATTTACATTATGAGTATTTGTTTTATTTTCTAATTTTTTGGGGAGGACTATTAGTTTCAAATGCAATTATTAATAAAGAACATAAAAAGAAATTAGTTTTAACTAAAAGAGTATCTATTAATGACAACCTAAAGTATAATTTGTGGATATTTATAGTAGTAGTTTTTTCAATAGGTGTAATATTTATTTCTTGGAGGGTTAACAGATTAATACCAAACTTAACTTTAAATTCAGAAAGTATATATTTAATGAGAAGTAAAATTAAGGAATTGCGGTTGGGAACTTTTGTTGAGTATTTTAGAAATAATGCAATGTTTATTGTAATTCCTTTTGCAGCAATATTTTATTATAGAAAGAAAAATGTATTTATGTTTATTGTTTTAGTAATTGTTCAGATACTATTATTTGGCATTGATAACCAGAAGGCTGCATTGTTTATTTTGCCTGCGTCAATAGGAGCTTATCAGTTTTATAAAAAAAAGATGGTATCTGTTGTTCCAACTGGACTGATTATATTGAATTTTATAATTTACTTTGAACATTTGATAGATAAAACAGATTTTTTTATTAGTAATATATTAGAAAGAATATACTATCTACCAGCTATATTAAGTAATTGTTATTTTGAGTTCTTTACAGGTAGACCACCAGTTATACCCTTTGTGAGTTTTTTTAGTAAAATAGGACTTGTTAGTAATTATGAATACTCTGAAGGTGTTCCTTATATGATTGCGGCAAAATATTTTTATAATCCAGCAATTAGTGCAAACACTGGTATGTTTGGAAGTGCATATTCATATGGGTTGGTTGGAGTAATTATTATTCCTATAACATATGCAATATTATTTCATTTATTAGATAGGGTTTCAGAAAAATTAGAAATAAGAGTTATAATTTCCCTACTGATAGTTCAGGTTTTTGTAATAACAGGAGCTACAATTTTTGTTGTTGTATCTGTTTATGGATTTATTACAATGCTAGTATTATTATCTCTGGTAAATGGCAATAAAAAGTTTAATTAAAAGCGTCAGAACGCACGGTACCTGTTTTGATGTATTTTAGTGTGAGTTGAAAATAATCTTCAATTTTAACAAGTATAAAAAACGAAATGGAAGGATGACTTAGTTAATGTATTACTTAACTATTAATTGGTGGTTAGATGAAAAGAATTCATAGATTACATAAATATATACCAAAAGATTTTTCTACAGTATTCATCTTTGATATACTTTCTAAAATATTAATGATAATTGTAACGGTCATATTAATTAGATTGATGGAGCCAAATTCATACTCTGTTATTGTAAAATTCACAGCAATATCAAGTTTTTTATATGGAATTTTAGGAGAGGGGATATCATTAGTTTTCATAAGATATTCAGCTGAACAAAATTCAAGGGATAATAATAGTAATAAATCATTATATTATAAAACCTTGATGTTTGTATTATTAATGTTTTTTCTATCTATAATCCTAATTCCAGCACTTAGATTTTCGTATAATACGTCAAAAGAAATATTGTTTTTCTCAATCATTCATGGAATGGCAATATCTTTAAATAGTGTTAATCAAGCTTATTTTCAATCAAAGGAAAATTACACTTATGCAGGTATATTGAACAATTCGAAAAATATAATTTTGATATTGGGAATTTTACTGGTAATTTTATTTACTGGTAATATTAATCCATATAGTGCATTTTTCGCTTATATTGTAAGTAGTTTCTTTGTTTTTTTATATGGCTTCATACTTATCATTTTAGAAAAAAATAATAATGATAGCACAACAAAATATAATGAGTTTATATTAGTAATTAAAGATAGTTTATGGATTCTATTATATTTACTAATTCTAAATTTGTTTAATCAGATGGATATAATAATGATTTCAAATCTTATGACAGATTCAGACGTAGCAATGTATGGAATTGCATTTAAGTATTATTCATTATTATTAACATTATTACCTTCTATTAAAGCAGTTTTACGTGTTAGAACTTCAAAAAAGGAGTATGTAGATTCTAATTCTTTAAGAAAGAAGCTGATCATTGACTGGATTACAAAAATATGGAAATATGTTATTTTGTTTTGTGGAATATTGATTATATCCAGTGATTATATATTACCGTTAATAAATGGTAGCCAGTATAATCAGTCAATTTCAGCTTTCAAAATTTTAGTTTTTGGTGTTGGACTTAGTTATATTTTTGCAGCAAATATTAGCATAATGATGTCGGCTAGAAGGCTAAAAGAATTATGTATCTTAGCTTTCATAGCGTTTATTTTTAATGCTACATTTAATTGGATATTTATTCCCTCATATGGTATAGATGCAGCTGCTACTATAACAGTAATCTCGCATGCCATTTTGAACGTAGGAAGTACATTGTTTATATTAAAAAACAGAAGGTGAGATTATGAATAATTTTATTCAAAAAATTATAAATGTAATCAGATTAAATAGATATGGAAAAGTTATTGTGTTTAAGAAAATAATGTATAAGCTGAATATGCATAAATTGTCATTTCTTATTGATAGTATTAAGTATAAAAAAAAGATCAATATAAATTTTAGAAGACATCTACATGTGAAAGATATCCACAATGTAAATATTGCTAATGATGTTTCAGAGTACACAATGAAAAAATATCTATCGCATAAATTTAATGTTCTAGGTTCAGGTTGGATTAATGTAAATTTAAATAAAGATTGCACAAGTCATAGTAAGGAAGATAAATATAATAATATTGATTGGCACAAGGATCATAAGTCGGGATATAGATTTGATAAAAATGAACTATCTTCAAAAATAACTTTTGGTGATTTAGAAGGTGTAGATGTTAAAGTACCATGGGAATTATCAAGGATGCACCATTTTCCTCAGATGGCTTTGTCCATAAAGAGTCTTGTCTCATATCGTGAAAAAGTTATTTATGAGTTTAAAAATGAAGTTTGTGATTTCTTGAAAAATAACCCTATTGGCTATGGCGTTAATTGGAAATCTACAATGGATGTCTCAATACGTGCTGTTAATCTGTTAATTGGATACGATTTATTAAAACAACAAGACTCTGAAGAAATATTAGACAGTGAATTTGAGGAATTATTTTTGAGTAATATTATCTTACATGGCAGATATATAATTAGAAACTTAGAAATAAATATAACCAATGATAAATTTGGGAATCATTATTTATCTAATTTATGCGGGTTGTTATTTATTGCATCTTATATAAATATAAAGGAAACTAGGAAATGGTATGAATTTGCAAGGAAAGAATTATTTGAGCAAATGAAAAAACAATTCTTGGATGATGGTTCAAATTATGAATGTTCAACAGCATATCATCGATTAAGCGGAGAATTATTGTTATATTCATTAGGAATTTTAATTAGAAATGGAGAGAATTTAGACAATGAAGAATTGAGAAAGGTTAATTCTATAGCTCAATTTGCGATGATGATAACAAAACCGAACCAGGAAATTATACAAATTGGAGATAATGACAGCGGTAGATTACTTAAAATTAATTTATATGGAAAGATAATTAGTAAAAGTGAAGCGCTAAAAAATTATGTTGATTTGCATAAATGTGAGTATGATGAAGAAAGAACTTTCGTTGAAAACGAACTAACAATTCATAATATTATTGTATGTGCATATGCGATAACAAAATATAATAAGTTCGAACAATATTCTCAAAAATATAAAGTAGAATTTACTTTTTTTGAATCTTTAATAGGTGGGAATAGTCATAATTTTCAACACGCATTCGATTATAGTTTCAATGATATGTCGATTAAAAACTCAAAAATACTCAATGAAGATATTAAGTTTATTAAAAAAACGAATATAATATTACAGAGTTTTGAAGGAGAGTTAGAAAATAGTTTGATTAATTATGCTCCTAATTTTGGATTGATAACATTAACAAATAAAGATTTTAAGTTTTTTGTAAGAGGTGTACCTAATCTAGAAATAATGAATACTGCTCATATGCATAACGACTTCTTACATTTTGAGTTTTGCCTGGGTAAAAAAAATTATTTCTCAGATCCAGGGACTTATGTATACACGTCATTTCCACAATTACGTAATGATTTTAGGAGTGTAATATCACATAATGTTCCTAATTATGGGTTTGAGCCAAATGAGTTTATAGATATATTTAAGTCAGATATTCGTATAAGTGGAGAGATTACTGAACTAAGTAAAGAATCAATTGAATTTGTTATTAGATTTAAGAATATTATTCACATAAGAAGATTTAGGTTTAAAAGCAATACAGTCACAGTTGAAGACTTTTCAAACATAGAGTTCAAGAATTCTATTAGTGAACATAAATTGCTATCTGTTGCTTATGGTATGTTGTTGAGAAATGATCAGGATAATAGGGATATAACAGTGGAGCAAGAGGAGGCTGAATAAATGAGTCAAATAAAAAAAATATATTATTTATTACCAGAAATGCCAAGACAGTTAATTGACATTATTTACGGGTCTATTCCAAACAGAATAAAATTCGGGAAAAAATATCGTGAAATGAAAAGATTTTTGGAAAAATCTCAATGGTGGTCATTCAAAGAACATAAAGAATATCAAAATAAAGAGATTAAAAAATTGCTAGTTCATGCTTTTGAAAATACACAGTATTACCATGAATTATTTAATAGAATTCAATATAATCCTTACGAATATGAAGATTCAGCTGAGCTTAATGAAATCCCTTTTATGGACAAAAATTTAGTGATTGAAAATTTTGAGAAACTAGTTGCAAGGAATTATAGTAATAAAAATAGAAAGATTACGACAACTGGCGGCACGTCAGGTAACCAATTAAAATTCTATGAAGAGAAAAATTACTATCAAGTAGAATGGCCCTATATAGAATTATTATGGGGAAGAGTTGGATATTCTGAAAAAAGCAAAGTTGCTTCACTAAGAAATCATTCATTTAAGAATAATGAAGTATATAAATATAATTGGAAAGATAGGCAATTAATTTTAGATAATTTTCATTTAAATGATGAGAATATTAGAATTATGCTTACAAAGCTATTCGAATATAATATCGAATATATTCATACGTACCCTTCTGCAATAATGACAGTCTGCGAGTTTATAAGAAGAACTGATTACAAGTTTAATCATAATATTAAAGCTATTTTAGCAACTTCAGAGAATCTTTATCCAGGTCAAAGAGAATTCATAGAAGAAACCTTAAATACCAAGGTATATACTTTTTACGGACATAGTGAAAGGGCATGTATAGCGGGCTGGTGCGAGAAAAGTCAATTATATCATATTCAGAGTGAGTACGGATATTTGGAATTAATAGATGACAATGGAGAAGTAATTGAAGAGCCAAATAAGCGTGGGGAAATTGTATGCACAGGATTCAATAATTACGCAATGCCATTTATTAGGTACCGGACTGGTGATTATGCATCATATTCTGAAATTAATACTTGTAGCTGTGGCAGAAAATATAGATTATTAAATAGAATTGAAGGGAGATGGATGCAAGAAGTATTGGTAGGCAATGATAATTCTAAAATTTCAATAACGGCCTTGAATATGCATAGTGACATTTTTGACAATGTAAAGTATTATCAATTATTTCAAGAAAAAGCCGGATATTGTAAAATTAAAATTGTGAAAGCCGATGGGTACACAACAAAAGATGAATTGAAAATAATTGAGGCATTCAATAAAAAAATTGGAAAAGCTATAATATTTCAAGTTAAGTATGTTGATGATATTGAGAAAACAAAACGAGGAAAATTCAAATATTTAATACAAAAAATCCCCAATATATAATCGAGTCGGTAAGGTAGCTTGTAGTAGTAAGATCTGAGAAATATTTCAATCTATTAGCATCATCAGTATTATTAGGGATACAAAGTAAAACACGGATATAAAAGACGACTAATCATTTGCCTGCGCTATTCTTAGTTGAACACATTTGTCCCTTGCCTAACCAAATCGTTCCTGAAGGTGAGGGTGGTAACATTCTATTTCAATACCCTATCACCAATAGAGTTGTTGTTGGAGTTCGCTATGAGGTGTTGGTTCCTAGAAGTTCTTCATGATCTTTGCTGGAATCGTTTGGTCATGGTTGTATACCTTTATGAACGTGTGATAGTACTCCCATTTATTCTACATCCGGTGATACTCAAGGTGCGAAATAATCATAAGTACTGCTAACAAATTATTAGACAACATAAAATACTAAATTAAGGAGATTTAAATATGATTAATGTAATAGGATTAGGCTATATTGGACTTCCAACAGCATTAATGTTTGCAAAAAGTGGAGTTAAGGTTGTTGGAACTGACTTAAATAAAAAATTGGTAGATTCTCTTTCAAAAGGAAAGCTAACTTTTGAAGAAGAGGGATTAGAAGAATTGTTTAATGCTGCTATCGAAAGTGGCATCAAATTTACAACTGAGTACCAAAAAACAGATATGTACATAGTTGCAGTCCCTACACCTTATATAAATTCAAGTAAAAAATTGGATCCTAAGTACGTGATAGCAGCTGTTAATAGAGTTCTTGATGTTTGTGAAAAAGGTGCTGTGATTATTATTGAGTCAACTATTTCACCCGGTTCAATTGATAAATATGTAAGACCTGAAATAGAGAAAAGAGGAGTGGCGATAGGTGATGAAATTCATCTAGTCCACGCTCCTGAAAGAATCATTCCGGGAAATATGATTTATGAACTTGAGCACAATTCAAGAACAGTTGGGGCTGATGATCCCCAAGTAGGAGAACGAGTTAAAGAATTATATTCAAGTTTCTGTAAATCTGAGATTGTTGTAACAGATATCAGATCAGCAGAGATGTCTAAGGTTGTTGAGAACACTTATAGAGATGTCAATATCGCTTTTGCAAATGAATTAGCTAAGATTTGTAGAGCAGATGATATGGATGTCTACGAAATAATTCGAATAGCAAATAAGCATCCAAGAGTTAATATACTCCAGCCAGGGCCTGGGGTAGGTGGTCACTGTATCTCGGTTGATCCTTGGTTCTTAGTTGGTGATTATCCTGATCTCACGAATTTAATTCTTACTGCAAGAAAGATTAATGACTCTATGCCTACTCATGTGCTAGGTAGAATTAGGGATATCATGAGAGAGCATAACATTACAGACATTACTAAGATTGGTATCTATGGACTTGCATATAAAGAAAATGTAGATGACACAAGGGAAAGTCCAACGCTTCAGCTGTTAGAAAAAATGGACGAGCATTTAGCTTTTGGGGTTAAAGTGTATGATCCATTTATTAAAGAAAGAATGGTAGATCATCAGTTTATGAACTTCGAAGACTTCTTAAATGAGATAGAGATTTTGGTCATAATTACAGCTCATGATCACATTAAAAGTAATCTTGATTTAGTCAAGGACAAACTGATTCTAGATACTAAGAATATCTGCAACTTTGATGGCGTTTATAAACTATAAGATTGGAATGAGTTGAAATGAAAAAAGTAATGGTGGTCTTTGGCACCAGACCAGAAGCAATAAAGATGTGCCCTTTGGTTAAAGAGCTAAAGACAAGAGAAAAATTAAATACAGTTGTTTGTGTGACAGGGCAGCACAGAGAAATGTTAGATCAAGTACTGACTGCTTTTGACGTAGCGCCAGATTATGATCTTTCTATTATGAAGGCGAAACAGACTCTGTTTGATGTTACAATCAATATTCTTGAGAAAATGAAAGCGGTTCTTGAAGAAGTTAAGCCTGATGTGGTTTTGGTCCATGGAGATACTTCCACTACATTTGTAACAGCATTGGCCTGCTTTTATCTACAAATTCCAGTAGGTCATGTAGAAGCTGGATTGAGAACATATAATATTTATTCACCTTTTCCAGAGGAGTTCAATAGACAAGCAGTTGGCATTGTATCAAATTTCAATTTTGCACCTACAGAGATGTCAAAAGAAAATCTTCTTAAGGAAGGTAAGAATCCTGATACTATTCATGTGACGGGTAATACTGCAATCGATGCACTTAAGACGACAGTTCGTGATGATTACAGTCACGAACATTTAGAATGGGCATCAGATAGTAGACTTATTATGATTACAGCTCATAGAAGAGAAAATCTTGGTGAGCCGATGAAAAATATGTTTAGGACAATCAAGCGAATCATTGATGAAAAACCAGATATTAAAGCAATTTATCCTATTCATATGAATCCTATTGTTAGAGAAGCTGCTCAGGAGATATTAGGGGATACAAATAGAATTAGAATTATTGAGCCACTTGAAGTATTAGATTTCCATAACTTCTTATCTAGGTCACATCTTATATTAACTGATAGTGGTGGAATACAAGAAGAGGCTCCAAGCCTAGGAAAACCGGTTCTTGTTATGAGAGATACTACAGAAAGACCAGAAGGTATTGCCGCAGGAACACTCAAGTTAGTAGGAACGGATGAAGAAGTTATCTACAAGACTTTTAAACAACTACTAGAAGATCAGAATGAGTATGATAAGATGAGCAAAGCTAGCAATCCATACGGTGATGGTTTTGCCAGTAAGAGAATAGCTGATATTTTGGAAGAAAGACTTTAGTAAGATCGCGTACCAAGTACGCTTGATCCCGCATCATCTGATCTCCCCAACTCCCCAAGAAACTTTTCATCTACATAAGTAAATTTTGGGAATCTTATATGAGGCTTAGAAGTAACATTAGTTGATTAGGATGATGGAGAGATGAGCAGCTATACAGAATAAACAGATAGGTAAATAGGCTGGTATCAAGATCGGTAGTGACAACGACATTCCCGCATTCGATATGGGGTTATTTTAGCTCAATCTGGTTGATAGGCATGATTACTTTGAAACCCAGATAAGCAGTGATAGTAACACCATGATGTGCTGTGATGGTAAACATCCCAGATAAGCAGTGATGGTAACTTTTCAGATAGGTAGTGATTCTGGTTGATCAGTTTGACACCCCTAGGTGTTAGAATAGTTGTCATGTAGTTGAAAAAATAGTATAGTGTCTATAGAAGACGGAGGAAAATAACACATGGCAAGTTATAGTGAAGAATTTAAAAATAGTATGATCGCACGCATGCTACCACCAAACAACGAACCTGTTTCCAAGATTGCAAAGGAAACGAATGTCAGCATCGCAACTCTACATAAATGGAAAAAGGAACACATTAAATCCGGTGAACCTATCAAATCAAGTGATACAGATCGATGGAGTAGCCAAGAAAAATTCATGATCGTTATGGAAACGGCGGGTATGAACGAAGTCGAACTTTCAAAGTATTGTCGTCAAAAAGGTATTTATCCTAATCAAGTCAAGGATTGGAAAGACGTCTGCATGCAAGCCAATGGTGGTATTGCTCAAGAAGCTTCTCGATTAAACAAAGAGATGAAAGACAAAAACAAGGCAATCAAGGCTTTGGAAAAGGAAATTCAACGAAAAGATAAAGCATTGGCTGAAACTGCAGCCGTTTTGGTACTACGAAAAAAGCTGGATGCGTTACTGGGGACCGACGACGAGGAAGAATGACAGAACCCGAGTTGCGCAAACACGTGATGGATCTCATTGCCGAAGCTGTTGAAGCCGGTGCTCGTCTCTCCATCGCTTGTGAAGAAGTGTGAACTTCCTGAAATTTTCCATCTAAAACTTTAAAGCCCCTCTCATTA
>ASRK01000042.1_pt1 | contig 31370 bp, 21 predicted proteins | sample 693218 | NCBI WGS metagenome assembly ASRK01 (sample SAMN02169240, study PRJNA158439) | bioreactor metagenome | isolation source: day 48 sample from continuous culture bioreactor inoculated with sediment... | place: Germany: Bremen
AACACCTATCCGTTTGTCCATAAAAAAGAATTGGAAAACTGGTGGAATAGCTTTTATAATCTACCCATTCTAAAAGCTATCATCTATCCACATAATCTGTTCCCAACGCTCTACGCCTGTATTCTTTTGTTTTGGACCAGGTGTACTACGACCATCAACGATATACTTAATCAACAGCTCTTTTAGGTCCTTTACGACTTCTGGATGTAGCTTATATATATTGTATTGTTCTCTAACATCTTCTTCCATATCATAAAGTTGGATTTTGGGGGCATTCTCAGGCATTGTACCAGGTAAAGGTAATGACCATCCACCAGAATCAGGACACATTTCAAGCTTCCACTTACCCTTACGAATGGAAAAAGAACCATTAATTGAATGATGTACCAAAGCTTCTCTTACTGGTTCACCATTCCTCTTATCTAACCATATCGGCAAGTTACTTACACTATCCTCCGCAACATTACTTTCTATTTCATCATTAAAAATATCTACAATTGTAGCATAAAAATCCGTCAGACATACAGGTTCATCTGAGCGACTTCCCGCTTTAATTGATTCTGGCCATTTTATAATCAAAGGTACTCTATGACCGCCTTCATATATATCTGCTTTTGTACCTCTAAAGATATAACTTGGGTTATGACCATATTGGGATAATTCAGGAAAATTTGCCATTGGAGAACAGCCATTATCACTTGTGAAAATGACAATAGTATTTTCTTCAAGTCCTAATGCTTTTACTTTTTCATTTACTTGACCTACTATATCGTCACACATTAACACAAAATCTCCATATTCAGTGGTTTCTGATTTTCCTTGAAAAGCTTTAGTTGGTAGTATCGGCGTATGAGGCGCAGTTAAAGGGAAATAGATAAAAAAAGGTTCATCTTTGTATTCTTCTATTTTATCAAGAACTCTATCCGTAAAATTAGGCAGTACATCTTCATGAACAAAATCTGCGCCAGTTACACCCGTTCTGAAAAACTTTTTATATAGTGGTGTAACTGTATTTTCACCAGAGGATACAATGCGATCAGGTACTGCTGTCACCTGGCGGTTTTCAACATAAACATATGGAGGCATATCAAGAGATCCTGATATTCCATAAAAATAATCAAAGCCATTATCTACTGGTGTATTAATTAAAGGTTTTGTATAATCAATGCTTTCTGAATCTAAACTGTCCTTTAATGACCATTCAAAACCAAGATGCCATTTACCAATACAGGCCGTTCTATATTCTTTTTCTTTTAAATAGTCTGCTATTGTTTTCCTACCTTCTTCAATTAAAGGTTTGTCAAAACCAAAAAGAACCTGTTCTTTTAACATACTTCTAAAATTATAGCGTCCTGTAAGAATACTATAACGAGATGGTGTACATACTGCAGATGATGCATGTCCATCTGTAAAATGTAACCCTTCTTCACACATTTGATCTAGGTAAGGAGTTTTAAACCCTGCTTTTTCATTCAGGTGAGATATATCCCCATAGCCCATGTCATCTGCTAAAATATAAATAATGTTTGGTTTTTTCATTTTGTACCTCCTAGTCTTATTTTATCTCAATCTCAATGATTTTAGGGTAAATCCCCAAGAATTATATACTCTTTTCCTTCTAGCAAATCAATAGTAGCATTAAAATCATTGTCATTAATTTTGATTATTTTTTTACTGCTTGTTACTGTTACATTTTTCAAGTCGAAGACTATTGTCTTCTCAAACCCTGCAAGAAGTATAATCTCTAACAACTTACCTTCTTCCCAAGAGAAGCTTATTGTATGTCCACCTTTAAGCTTAAATCCTCTAATTTTACCTGAACTTAACTCTGAAGGAAGAGCTGGAAGTAATCTGACTAATCCATCATAATCCTGTATTAAAATTTCACACAGAGCTGCTGTAATACCAAAATTAGCATCAATCTGAAAATAATTATTGTATTTTTCTCCGGCTAAGAGATTTTCACGGAAATTATCTTGAATTAATCTTGATAAGTAATGTTTAACTTTATTTTTATCTTTTAACCTCGCTAATAAAGCTATTGTTAATGATGTGCTCCACCCTGTTTGACCACTTCCATTTTCCATACGATATTCTAATGTATTTTTTGCTATTTCCTCATGCTCTTCAAGTAAGTGTCCATAAGGGTATAAACCAAACAACATAGAATAATGTCTATGACCTGCTTCAGTTTGCTGAAGATTTTTATCCCATTCAAGCAATTTATTATCATAGACTTGGTACCTTTTAAGATTTTCTAGAATAGTCTTTGCTTTACTTGCATTTTTCTCGTCTTTAACTATATAACATATATCTCTAAATGCTTTAAAGAATTCCCTTAATATCCCAATATCCATAGCTGATGTGTTACAAACAGAGATTCTTCTACCTAATTCATCATAATATAAATTCTCTGGTGAAGTTGATGGTATGTTCTCAAATTTTCCCTTGACTTCAATTAATAAATCATATAAGAATTCTGCACACTCCTTAAATATTGGATATGTAAATTCACGTAAAAATGATTCATCATTAACAAACCGTTGGTGCTCAAACAAATGCAAACATAACCAAGGGCCTGACATATTCCACATTGCCCAGCTAGCACTATCTTTTTCCCTTTTATCAGTAAAACCAACTGGTGTTGTATGTGCCCAAAGATCAGTTTGATGATGTACTACAAATCCATTCATATGGTAGATTTCTTTGGCTGTAACCTTTCCACTTTCTGACAATCTTTTTATAAAATCAAATAATGGGATTGTACACTGGCTCAAGTTACTTCGTTCTGCAGCCCAATAATTCATCTGCAGATTAATATTCAAAGTATAATTACACCACCATGGTGGTATCAATTTGTTATTCCAAATGCCTTGAAGATTAGCAGCTTGTGTACCCTCTCTTGAACTTGAAATTAGTAAATATCGCCCATATTGGAACAAAGTTGCAATAGCATATCCATTAAAGACTCCTTTTTTCACTTGATCAAAAATTTCTGTAGTTGACCCTTCACTATTTCCAAGTTCTACATCTAAACTATTATATAATTGAGAAAAATCTAATTGATGCAACTCTTTTAACTTAATGTAGCCAGTATTGATTGCTTTCTCTAAAGTTTCATCACAATATTTATGAATATCAGTTTGAGTAAAAGATGTAGCAGAACTATAGAACAAAGTAGCATATGTGCAATTAGTAATCTTTAATCCATCACTAAAATCACATAAACCATCTGTATCTACTTTCGCTTTGCCTGTAAACTTAATACTTTTATCTTCTTCCTCATAACTGATTGTATTTCCATAGTCATTAAATTTATATACATCCCCAATGATTATATCGCTTGGTGCTGAACCCATTAAGGATAAACTGTTTTCACCATATTCTACATGGCTTTTAAGTTGACTCTTCATATTTAGTGAAAGAGAAAACCTTTCTTCACTGCTAATCTTGTAAACCATCACATCATTTGGATAAGAGCAAAAAGATGAAACATTATATTTTTTATCATCTTTCTTATAAGAAATATTAACAATTCCAGTGGAGAAATCAAGTTCTCTTTTATAATCACTTATTTCACCTTTGCTAAAGTCAATTTCAATATCACCTAGAGGTAAATATACTTGGGTAAATCTTCCAAGCATTTTAGTCTCAATTATTTCTTGGGCTTCAAATCTTTTGCCATCAAGCATCAATGCTCTTACTTCATCTAAATTCTTTCTAAAGTCAGGAATAAAACAATCTCTTTTATAGCCCGACCATAATGTATCATCATTAAGACTTAGTATTTCTTTATAGGTCCCACCATGAACCATTGCGCCAATATGACCATTCCCTATTGGCATGGCTCCATTCCAATCTTTTGCAAATGTATGATAATTTAATCCGTAATTATTCATATGAACCTTGTCTCCTTTAAATATAATTTTATTAAGGCAAATTTAATAGGCTTGGCCTATCCTTTTACTCCTCCACTACTTAAACCAGAGACAAAATATTTTTGTGAGAACATAAATACAAACACAACTGGAATTAAGACAATACAAGAAGCCGCTGATAACGGACCCCACGCAGTACCTGCTGATTGTATAAAAGCAGTAATACCTAATGGTAAGGTTTTAATTGAAGCAGTTGATAATTCAACCGATGCCCACATCATTTCTCCCCACCAACCGAGAAATAAAAAGATTACGTTTGTTGCTGTAGCAGGTAACATCATTGGCATTACAATTGAAAAATAAGTTCGTAATTCTGAGGCACCATCCACCCTTGCTGCTTCAATAATCTCGCCTGATATAGTAGCAAAGAAATTTCTAAAAATATAAACTGTTAAAGGTATTCCCCAACCTATATATGGCAATATTAATGCTGCATAGGTACCTGTAAAACCAAGTTTAGCAATACTTACATACATAGGTAATATAATTGCTTCAGATGGTAACATAGATAGTAAGAACATAACGATTAGAATAGTATCTGCTCCCGGAACGTCAAGTTTTGCTAGGGCATAACCAGCAATAGATGACACGATAATTGTTACAACAACTGTTATGGTAACTACAGTAATTGAAGTAAAAAAATGTTTGCCTATTTCTGCAACATTCCATGCATAATAGTAGTTTGCCCACTCAAGCTTTTGAGGAAGTCCCCAAATATTTTTATAGAAGTCTTGAGATGATTTTAAAGATGTTAGTACTACGAAATAAAAAGGATAAATAGTCGCCAAAGCAGCAACAATCAAAATAATGCGCATAATCCACTTTTGAACTAACTCTTTTATTTCTAAACGGCTAATATTCATAATCTTCTCCTCTCAGAACGTATTTTGTTATTAATATACTTATTGCAACAACAACAGTCAGTATTAGGCCCATAGCAGCAGCCTTTCCCATATAACCCCAACCAAAAGCTGTTTTTATCATTGTAATTGGTACTGTTGTAGTTAGCGTTCCCGGTCCACCATTTGTCATGGTATAGATTAATCCATATGATTTATACTGTCGTCCTAATGTATTAATGGTAGTCAGAAGTATCATAGGTTTAATAAGAGGATAGGTAATTTTAAACATCTGTTTCCAAAAGCCTGCTCCATCCACAATACTTGCCTCATATAAAGAATTTGGAATTGATTGCATTGCAGCATAACACAATATCATATTAGCTCCTATATTCTTCCATATAGCTGCCACAACTATTGCATTCATGGCTGTTTTAGAATCTTGTAGCCATACTTTCGTCCAGCTTTCTAAACCAACTACAGTCAAAAGTTGATTAACAAGACCTACAGTCGGATTATAAAAAAAGGTAAACATTAAACCAACAACTGCAATAGGTAACAAGGCTGGGCTATAGAGAATCATTCTAATTACCGACCCTTCTCTGCCATTAACTTTAATAAGCAACGAGGCAAAAAACAAACCAAGAATAACTGATCCTGCTGTAGATGCCAAAGCATAGTAGACTGAGTTATATAATGATTTCATTGCAACTTTATCACCAAAAGTATACTTAAAATTACTAAGTCCCACGTATTCTGGTGTACCAAATCCATCCCAACTTTGAAAGGCGAGAATAAAGGACCATATCAAAGGAACAACCGAAAATGCTATAATAAATAATACAGCAGGCAAAAGAAAGGCTAATCCGGTTTTACTGATTTTAACTTGTTTAAATAGTTTCATTGGACACTCCTTATATTTGTTAAATAATTTCATTTTCACTATCCTAGTTCATATAGTATAGTGTTTATGAAAAGGAGACCATTTTCACAGTCTCCTTTTCTTTTAAGTTGGTCTATACTTAATTTATTGTTGCTCTAGAAAACTTAATTGACTAATAACTGTATCAACACCACCATTAAGAATAAGGTCAGGTATTAATCCGTTTCTCAAATAATCCCAAGTTTCAATTGTGAAAGGATAATCAGCTGCAATTGCGGCTGATCTAGTTAATACTTCATTTACAAATGGATCTGTTATTTCAACATTAACGTTAGCAGGAATATAGCCTTCAGCTCCATGAATAGCTTGAATCTCAGTTGAAGTAAATGCTTTTAATACATCTACCGCTACATCAACATCATCAACATTCATAGGTACAAAGAAACCATTATAAACACCATTAATCGCTTCAACAGATCCTGCTGATGGCCAAGGTACTGTAACAACTTCAAAGTCTGCTGCATCTGCTGTCGTTTTAGCTCCTGCTGCAATTTCAGGCATCATTAAGACATCACCTTGATAAAAACCTACTTTACACTCATCATTCTTAACTGTAACAGCCCCCTCACCTGGATACATGTAATCATTGTCATATAAGGATTTAACCGCTTCTAATGCAGCAACTGCTTCATCCCCAGATATAGACAAAGTTCCTGCTGCATATTCATCGTCAAGGCCCTCAGATACTACTACTGATAGCATTGCATTTCTAAATATCCAAGTTGCTCTTCCATGGTCCATTGCATTTGTAAAAGGATAATAGCCTGCTGCTTTAATTTCTTCTGCAACTACTGAGAATTCTTCGAATGTCCAGCTCTCTGGTATAACAATTCCCAATTCATCTAATTTTGTTTTATTTGCTAATATTACTGGGAAGTTTTGTTCCCATGGTACATTAACGATTTTGCCATCGTAAGTTGCTGCTGCTAATGCAGCATCACTAAATTGTGCTTTCCAATCAGGGTCAGCGTCTAAATATGGCTTTAAGTCAGTAGCCATGTCCAAAAAGTTAATCATTCCTGATGGGGTATAATTATAGATATCACATGGGTCCCCAGATGCAATACCAGTTCTAATGACTGTATCTTGATTCGCCCAGTCTACTTGAATAGCATCAATTACGTACTGGTCTTTTAACATTTCTGTTAATGCATCTGTCATCATAGGTCCAGAAGTGTACTCAACTACTTTACCATAAACCTTAACGACTGGTTTTTCACCTGATGTATCCGTTGCTGTGTCTGTGGAAGCATCTACGGATGTATCTGTAGTTACTTCCGTAGATGTGCCCCCAGTTGTTTCTTTTGTACCACAAGCTGCAAGCAATGCAACTGTCAGTACCATGCATAACAAAATACTAATAATTTTTTTCATGTCTTTGTATCCTCCCATATTCAATATTTTGGTTTTCGCTACAAACAAATTATAAGCTATTCCTAAAGCTATATATAGGAGAGTAAATAACGATTGTATCGAAAAAACTACGATTTTTCATGATTTTTTCGATATTCCTGAGGGGACAGGTCTGTATATTTTTTGAAAACAGTGGAAAAATACTTATAGTCTGAATATCCTACTGACACTGCTATCTCAAAAATCATTTCATCTGTATTTCGTAATTTTCTTTTGGCTTGTTCGACTCGAATTTTATTTAAGTACTCAACAAAAGATATTCCCATCTCTTTTTTAAATAATGAACAGAGATAATTTTTTGATCTTCCGGTATGTACGGCAATTAATTTTAAGTTAATCTCTTCATTGTAGTGGTTTTCAATATAATCAATCGCTTGTACAATGGCACGACTAAGTTGTCTTCCACTTAGTTGATCTAGTTTTCCAACCATAAGAAAATATAAGTTATCAACCCAATCGAAATATTGATCAATGGATACATAAGCTGGTATTCTTTCAAACAAACATGGGCAATCAGTAATATATTCTTCTATTTCAATACCTTTTTCACTTAAGGTTTCTATTAAAATTATTCTGATATTGCTACACAAGGATCTTACAAAATCAGTAGAAGTCACTTTTAACTCTCTAACATCATTAAAAACTTTCAATAAATAATTATGAATCTCCTTGTACTCAAATATCTCAATAATCCTTTTTAACTCAGCTGTATTTAATGGACTGACTAATATTTTTTTATTAGATTCAACAAATTCTGTAAAAATAACTTGTTGAACTCCAAGGTATAGTCTATGGTCTACAGCTTGATAACATTCATTAAATAAAGAAGGTATTCTATGTATTTCACCTAAAGCGCTTAGGGTCAATGACAAAGAATTATTTAATTGTGATTTCACGATTATATTAATATTCTCTAACTGGTCTATTAACTGACGTTTACTTCTTTCATAACCAACAGCACTTCTAAAGCTCATCAAAAACAATAATTTCGTTTCATCCCAATATAAAATCTTATGACTTATTTCCTTAAAAAAATCATCTAAAATCGACTGTAAATATATGCCCAGTTGATTGTTGTTATCTCTAGCCACATCATCTACAACAAATGTCCCTGCAACCACTTGTTCAAAGTGATCCAATTCAGCTGTTTTCTTAAATTCTTTTAACTCTTGAGCTGTAAAAACTTCACCCTTAGCCAACATTTTCTTTAATCTATTTACTCTATTAAAATGATTGTACACTTTTCTATTTTTAGACAAATCATAATAAGTCTGTACAGATTGAATAGAACTTTTTACCACATCAACTAATTCATCAATTTCAATTGGTTTAAGTAAGTATGCATTTACACCATACTGAATAGCTTTTTTAGCATAGTCAAATTCTGAGAATCCACTTAGAATAATAATTTCAATAGGTTCATATAATTTACTAACCTGTCGACTTAATTCTAAACCATCTATACCTGGCATATGTATGTCAGTAATGACAATCTCTGGTTTGAATTTTTCACATAGTTCAATAGCTTCTACTCCATTTTTCGAAGTCAAAACATCCGTAATTCCCATTTCTTTCCAGTTAATCTCTTCCGCTAATCCCATTCTTATCTGTAATTCATCATCGACTATCAAGAGCTTCATATATTATCCTCTCCTAAAATTGGTATTCGCACAATAACTGTAGTTCCAAAACCAACTTTACTGTAAAATTCCAAACCATATGCTTCTCCATACTTATATATTAATCGCTTATTAACATTATTAAGAGCTAAGGCGTCATTTGAAACAGCTTCTGCAGCCAATTTTGCCCTTATTAATTCTTCATCAACACCTACACCATTATCTACGACTCTATATATAATTTGATTATTTTCACTCCATACATCAATTTTTAACTGCCAGTTACCTAACTTCTTTTCTAAACCATGTATAAGTGCATTTTCAACAATAGGTTGAAGAATCAGGTTAAGGACTTGCCTTTTCTTTATTTCTTCTTGAACACTTATTTTCATATTAAGTTCTTCACCAAATCTGATTTTTTGTATCATCAAGTAACCTTTTACATGCTTGACTTCCTCACCAACTGTTGTCATATTCTTACCTTGATTTAAAGCATTTTTAAAATGATTAGAAAGGGCTTTAATTAACTCGGCAACTTCGGTGTCCTTATTCTTCATTGCTAACCAGCGTGCAGAATCAAGGGTATTATAAAGAAAGTGTGGATTAATCTGTGATTGTAAGTATTGAAGTTGAGCTTCCTTTTCTGATATAGTATGTTTGTACACTCGCTCTATCAAATCCTGTATATACTCACCCATTTCTATTAGTCCCTTGTTAAGATCTCCAATCTCATCTTCTGAATTTGTATGTAAATTAAATAAATATTGACCTTCATGAATTTGAGTAACATCTTTTTTAATCTTAATAAGAGGATTTATTATATAATGTCTTTGAATAAAATAGAAAATAATAGCAAAAGACAAGATAAACACAATACTAGCCATAATAATAAAATTAGAGACTTTTCGTTGTGTAATAACTGAATAATCGTCTAGCTTAACCATATACCAATTAATGTTGCGAAAATCATAAAAGCTAATTATTTTATTATCTAATAAAAGATATCCTTCTTGATCCTCTATAACAGACTTATAATAAGGCTCATCTACAATACTTGTCCCTAACATATTCTTGTCATTAGAAGAAATGATTTCTCCACGATCATTCATAATAAAAATAGATTCTGTACCCTCTCCAGCAACACCTTCATATAGTTGTGCCAATTGTTCCTCATATATATTAATCCTTAAGAAGGCCATGATTTGATTAATGACATCAAATTGATTTATTGCCCGAACAACAGACACTTCATAGTAATCGGTATATCCTGAAGTATAAGTTTCTTCGTAGTATGCAGGAAGCCACATCTGTAGCCCTTTAAGTTCAACAACTTCATCTAAGGGAATTCGGGATTCTTCCCTTAAATGATTACGGTATTGGAAAAAAATAGAATCACCAAAGATAGATAATCTGGTTATAGAACTTCTTGAAGAAATCAACTTATTCATTTCCCTATCCACTTCAATTTTTAGTTGATTTTTTTCAGTAGATGAAAGTGAATCCTTTTGAATCAAATACTGCTGTAAATCATTATTTCCAAGTATTTCTAAAGAAACAAAATTAATATCTTGAATCAAATAAGTAATAGGTGATTTTGTTTGTTTAAGTACTTCAAGATTAATTTTAAGATTTTTTTCATGAATTTGATGTGATAAGTTGTTATTAGTCCAAAAGAATAATAAAATTAAAGGCAAAATAAGCACTACAAAAAGACTTACAAAAAATTTGTTCGTTATGCTTAATCTTCGAAAATGTTTGTCTTCTAGAATAACTTTACTTTTCATAAAAAACTCCTATTCCATACTAACTCTTTCTTTACCCTGATTTATCTCATCTCTAAGATAACCTATCCATACCATTTTTTCAATAGACCAAGCCCTAGTCTAATTATATGCTGTTATTGAATAAGGCAAGATTTTCTCTATCTACGACTATCCCAAGCATACTGACCATCTACAATATTTACATTGTAAATTTCTCCACTATATTTAATTATTACAGGTCTATCTACTCCTTGAATTTTATATTCACTTACTTGACCATTTTCCCATTTAATATCAACTAAAAGATTACCACGAGCCTTTAGCCCCTTAATATAACCATTAAGCCAACTCTTAGGTAATGCTGGTAACAATTCAATATAGTCCATATGACTCTGCATCAACATCTCAGCGATTCCTGCAGTAGCACCAAAGTTACCATCAATTTGGAATGGTGGATGAGCGTCAAACATATTAGGATATATAGATTTTGTTAATATGACATTTACATATTCACCGGCTAGTTCACTATCTTTTAACCTTGCATATAGATTAATAATCCATGCACAACTCCAGCCGGTATGTCCTCCACCATTTTCTAGTCTTCGTTCTAAGCCACGCTTACTAGCAGCAAACAAGTCCGGAGTTTCATCATTAATTGCTTTTCCCGGATATAGGCCATACAAGTGTGATACATGTCTATGTCCCATTTCAGATTCTTCAAAGTCTAAATACCATTCCTGTAATTGACCATCCGAACCAATTTTATAGGGATATAATTTTGGTAACCTAGCTAATAGTTTCTCCTCAAATTGACCAGATATACCTAGAATATTAGCAGCGCTAATACAAGTATTAAACACCTCTCTTATTAATGTCATATCCATTGTAGATGCTTTAGACACAGAACATTCCACCCCCTCTTCTGTTAAAAACGCATTCTCAGGGGAGGTAGCAGGAGATGTCACATAGTAACCTGATTCATCTTCCTGTAGCCAATCGTAACAGAACATAGCTGAGCCCTTGATCGTTGCAAAAACAGATCTTAGGTAATCTAAATCTTGTGTAAATAAATAATGCTCATATAAATGACTAACTAACCATGGGCCTGACATCTGCCAATATGCATATCTAGCTTGACCATCTATAACCGTTGATTTTCTCCATAAATCTATATTATGAGATCCTGACCAACCACCACAGCCATATTGCTCTTTGGCAGTTATTGCACCTGTAATAGCTAATTCTTTAATCATATCGATTAGTGGCTCATGACATTCGCTTAGATTACAAGTCTCAGCTAACCAATAGTTCATCTGAATATTAATGTTAGATGTATAGTTAGAACACCATGGTGCTCTTGCTTCATAATTCCATATTCCCTGCAGAGTAGCAGCCTGACTGCCTACTCTAGACGATGAGATAAGAAGATATCTGCCATAATTAAAGTATAATGGTATTAAGGATAAATCATCTTCTCCTGCCTTTAGTTTTTCTAGTCTAATATCCGTTGGAATATCATTTTTATTCTCTGTCTCTATTGTAAATTCTACATTGTTATATAATTTTTGATAATCTTCTTTGTGATCAATGTATAGCTTGTCATACCCCTTTTCAATTGCCTTATTTACGCGTTCACGCATATCCTCTACTACTTTATCTATTTTTTTAAATTCTTTATTAAATCCACTGTATGTGGTTTCTGTCGCTGTTATAATTATAACTCTAGTAGCATTTCTTATGGATAGACCACCACCGGTTCTATAGCATACTCCATCGCTAATGACCCTAGTATAAGAAGCAAACTCAAGAGCAATATTCTCATCTTCTAAGGAATAGGCTATCGGTGACTCATTATAAGTCCTATGAGAAGGGTCAACTCTCTCAGGTGCCCTACCTGTCATTACTATTGTTGTATCATTTTTACAAATTGACTTATGTAATAATTTAGAATCCACACTGATTTGCACATCAAATTCAGTTTCTGCATCAATTTTATAGACGCCAACTTTATCCGGGTTACTTACAAATCCTCTTCTAGTATATTTAAATCCATCTATTTTATATTCTATAGAACTTGTTGCATCACTTAGATTAAGACTTCGCTTATAGTCTTCTTTCCTAAGGAAACCATCATAACGAAATTGCATACGCATATTTCCCAGAGGCAAATACGACTCTGAGTATTCTCCTTGCATTTCGTGTTCTATGAGCTGTTGCGCACCTAAATAAGCACCTCTATTAATCATTTCTCTAACTTTCTCAAGGTGTTTATATGCTGTCTTATTCTGATTCTCATTATGGTAACCTGACCATAGTGTATCATGATTTAGCTCTATGAGCTCATCTCGAATTCTGCCATATATCATCATTCCCATGTGACCATTTCCTAGGGGCAATGCCTCTTCAAATAGTTCAGCTGATTGTTTATACCATAATGTATTATTGTCCATAAATTATCCTTTCCAAAATCTGTCTAGTTTAAATTTTTCAAAACAAAGACTACCCTTTTTTAAAATAACATCGGGTAGCCTTTTCAATCAAACACTTAATTAACTGTTGTTTATTGTCCTAAATATACGTCTACTTGTCCTTGTAATGCAGCAATATATTCATCAACACCTGCTGCCTTTAGTTTTTCTTTAAATTCTGCGTAATGTAACTCATAGTCACTATCTGCACCTGAATTCAAAGCCTTTACATATTCATTTACAACTGCGTCAATTTTAGCCTTATCTTGAGCAAGTTCACTTAAGTCAGGTACAAAACCGAATAATGGAGACATTGTAGCTTTGTTATTCCATATTTCAAGTCTTGAATTTAAAAACATTTCAGAACGGCCATAACTATTTGCTACATTACCTATTACCCAATCAAAAATGCCATAATCATCTCCTTTAAGAATAGTAGCAGGAGTTACCGTTGAATCTGCGATTTCATCTTTCATTTCCCAATGGTCACCTTCGATTCCTATAGTAAGAAGATTGTACATTTCTGCATCCGTATTAACTAGTTCAAGAAGTTTCATAGCTCTTTCAGGATGTTCTGATTGAGCATTAATAAAGTTCATTGTGGCTGTACCTGCGGTATATGGCAGATAAAGTGGTGCTATACGAGCACTTGTTACTTCGTTTGTTGTATTTATTTTATTAAGCTCAATATCGAAGTCTTCCGGTGTCCCTGTATTAGTTGTCATAATACCATACATATTCATTCTATCTTCATTAATATTAGTTGGTATTTCAGCTGATAAAACATCCTTTCGAACGAAACCCTGCTCATACATATCTCTCATCCATGCAATAAAATCTGCATACTCTTGTGTTTCAAACATATTAACCAACTGAATATTATCATTATTATACTTATCGATTACAGCCGGACTTACTATTGTTTCATAATCTCTTTCCATAACCATATTTTCAGTTACAGTCTTACCAACTAGGAAATATGGATCTATTACAGAATTAATATCTGTTTCGTTTGCTAATACATTAGCAAAAAATGGTTCCATACTCTTCATAATGTCTATGGTCTTAATATTTCTGTCAAGGCCATCTGCTTCTATTTGAGCTACATCAAGTCCATATTGATCAGCAAAATCTGTTCTTACAACGATTCCGTAACCGGCCCATAATTGTTGATAATTTGTAAGACCATACAGTTTCCCATCATAAGTACCCGTCTGAAAAACAGCCTCAGGTAATGTTTCTTTTAATTTAGGAGCATGTTCGTCTATAAGGTCATCTAAAGGTAAAAATGCGCCATTTGCCACCTTTTGAAGATAGTCGCCAGCCCAACTTGAGCACCACATAATATCAAAATCTTCCCCCGATGTAATCATTAGCTCAATTCTATCACCATAGTTATCAAATCCGTAAGTCACGATATTTAATGTTGTATTAGGTAGCTTGTCTTTTAACTTCTCGTTGAATACTTCTAAAACTTTTTCCGTATCTGGATGTTGATCGCCAATTACAACCCACGTCAGTTCTACCTGCTCATCCTCCATTGCAGTTGAATCACCATTCGATGCATCTTTTGTGTCACCAGTGGCATTATTAGTTCCGTTTGTTGCATCTTCTGTCTTAGTTGCACATGCTGTTATCATCATTAAAGAAATAGCAAATACTAGAAACAGAGAAACGCTTTTTTTAAATAAATTCATTTGTAACCCTCCTAAAAATCTAAGTTTTTATTTGCTTCACCCTAGTATTATATACTGAGGGATAAACCACTTATTCTTTTGTTCCACCTACTGTCATTCCCTTTGAGAAATATTTTTGAAAGAAAGGGAATACAAACATCATTGGACCAGCTGCAACCACTGCAATAGCCATTCTGACAGTTTCTGTAGGGAAATTTGCAACTTTTTCTTGTACAGATGCTGGTAGTGCAGCGAAATTTGATCTTAGGAAATCCATCTCAAGCATTATTTTTTGTAATAAATATTGAAGCGAATGTAGTTTTTCATCATTTATAAACATTAAACTTGGATAAAAATCATTCCAACGATTTAATAACGTGAAAACCGCTACTGTTGCTAAGACTGGTTTCGACAATGGTAATGCAATTTGTAGAAATATTTTTAATTCTGAAGCACCATCAATTTTAGCAGCTTCAAATATAGAATTAGGTAAATTCCTAAATGAAGTTAATAATATAATTACAAAAAATGGGTCAATCAGTGGAACTGCAAAAGAAAAAAAGTGAACCCATATTGTATTTCCAAGATGTAAGTACTGAGTAACTAGTATGTAAAATGGTACCATACTGACCCTACACATCATAGGAAATATTACAAAAATTGTAAAACCTTTTCTAAACTTAAAACTGGCTCTAGAAAGCGGATATGCTATAAGTGCCATAGAGAAGACACCTACAAAAGCTCCACCAAAAGCAGAAAATATTGTTACTGCATAAGCATTCATAATGGTACCTGGATTATAGAAGACATTAATATACGCTGAAAAATCAATCACTTTAGGAAAAAACGTATATCCATATTCTCTAATAGTAGCAGTATTTGAAAGTGACGTCACTATAACATACCATAATGGTATAATACAAACTAGTGCATACACGGTCAATATTATAACTATAATTAAATTAGTACTTTCTTTTTTTTCTTTACTCTTTACCAATAACATAAACAAGTCTCCCTTTTTAGAATATTGCACTTTCCGGATGTGTTTTTTTAATAATCCAATTTGTAATCAGTACCAGGAATAATCCTACGACAGTTTGGAACAATCCAGCTGCTGCAGACATACCGATGTCTCCAACCTGTACCGTAGCTCTGTAAACATAAGTATCAATAACATCTGTTGCGCGGTATAATAGTCCAGAGTTACGCGTAACCGCATAAAATAAGCCAAGATCTTGTCTAATAAGTGATGTTCCTACTGATATTAAAGACATCGTAGCGATTACTGGCATTAGTGAAGGTATTGAAATATACCATGCTTGTTTAAATTTACCTGCACCATCTAAGGAAGCAGCTTCAAACAGTTCATTGTTTATTGACATTAAGGAAGCATAGTAAATCAATGAAATCCATCCGATATTTTTCCAAGCATTGATAATTGGAATTAAAAACACCCATGCTCCGGCTTTAGAATACCAATCAAAAGTTTCTTTTCCCAGATTTTCAAATATAGTGTTTACCACTCCAGATTCTGCATTTAGAAAGATATAAACAATAAATGAGACCATTATCCAAGAAAGGAAGTTTGGAAGTATGAAAGAAGTTTGAAATATTTTTAATAATAATCCATTGGTAACTTGATACAGGAGTAATGCCAGTATCAATGCTAAGATTGTATTAACTATTATAAACACGACTCCATAACCAATACTATTTCTTGTAATTCGCCATAGATCACTGGAAGTGAAAAGGAATTCGAAATTTTCAAGTCCAATCCATTTACTTCCAAATATACCTTCATCGTATCTATACTTCTTAAAAGCTAACACATTACCAACTAGTGGTAAATAATTAAAAACTATTAGATATAAAGCAGCAGGTAATGTCATAGAAATAAAAACTATATTGCTTTTAAATGCTAGGCCTTTCTTGCCTTTAAACTTTTTTGCTAAAGAGAAATTACTCTTAGCTATACTATCTTTATGTATGTTACTCATATTAAATTCCTCCAATAATTGTTTGGTTTATATATATATTATAGACTTAAGACTTACATATTAAAACGCCATTATTTTTACTTTAGGGCACATATATTTACCATATTTCTTAATTGTTGTACCTATCCATATATTTTGTTATACTTAAGTCAATATATGTGTCTATGTACATTTCCTTACATAATTTGAATGAAAGCGTGGTGAAATTGTTTTGCTATATAAGCTTATAATAGTAGATGATGAACAAACTATACGAGAAGGATTGAAAGATTATGTCGACTGGATGTCACTTAATTTTAAAGTTGTTGCCTCTTTTGAAGATGGACGAGAAGCTATTGAATATATTCAAACAAATGACGTAGATGTTGTACTTACAGATATAAAAATGATTGAAATTTCAGGTATAGAACTAGCCGAATATATTTATAATTATATGCCTAAAATCAAGGTTGTTCTCATAAGCGGCTATAAAGAATTCGAATTTGCCAAACAGGCGATTGCATTTAATGTCGTTAATTATATACTAAAACCTATAAGAGTAACGGAGATTACCCGTGTTTTTGAAAACATATGTGAAAGTCTCACTTTACAAAAAGAAGAAACTGAGAATCAACTTAAGAAAGATAAACAAATCGATGAAATTTTCGACCTATTACAGGAAGAGTTTTTCCGAGATTTAATTATGGGTGCCTTAATAGACACCATGGAAATAGATAAAAGAATTAAATTCCTGGACTTTGATATAGATGTTAATAAATGTCCATTCAGCCTTATAGATATTAATTTAGAGAACTACAGCGAATACGTTGAAAATAAGTGGGAATACGGTAAAGACCGGCTTGATAATGCATTACATAATATCCTTGCCGGTGAAAGTGAAAACACTAAGTACTTCACCCTAGTAATAACTCAAGGATGTTTTAAAATAATAGGTATAGGAAATAGTGACCTATCAATAGAAAGTATGGATATTTCAGTTCGAAATTATCTAAATACAATTAAAAACAATGTAAGCAGTATTTTCAACTTGGAACTAGAAATAGTTAAAGTTAAGTGTTATTCAAATATTTACGAACTAACAAAAAGTATGGAAGCTATTCCAATCTACTATATTGATTCAACAACAGATAATAATAGTGAGCTTATACTAAATGATCCAGTACTAATTGAACAAAAGAAAATATTTAAAGCTTCTATATTATCCTGCGATGCATCAGCAGCTTTTAGTCTCTCTAATAATATGATTGATAAATTAAAACTTTATCCTACAAGTTATATCCACAACTTTATAATCAATCTTTTTATGGATATTTTTAATAGTTTGAGCAGTATTCATGCTAGTGTTCAAAAAGTGCGCCAGGAAAAATTCGACTATAGTAATTTAATACAAACTGTAAGTATTGATGGTATCAAGCAATGGACAAGAGAAATGTCTGAAATTATCATCGAACAAATTTTACCAGATGCCGAGAATTCAAACAAATTATTCATCACTAAGGCACTTGAATTTATTAATGAAAGATTCAGCCAAGATTTATCACTTGCTGATGTTGCTTCACATGTGTACTTGAATCCAGCCTATTTTTCCCGATTATTTAAACAGGAAACAGGGGAAAATTTCAGTAACTATCTTATCAAGTTACGAATGATGAAGGCCATTGATATTATGAGGCATTCAAATCATAAAATTTCCGAAATATCTATCCTAGTAGGTTACAAAAACAGTAAATATTTTTCCAGAGTCTTTAAAAATTATACTGGTTCTTCACCTAGTAATTACCAGATGAAAATAGTTAAGGAGGACTTAAATTTAGATGAATAAAAAGCAAAAAATATGGCATCAAATATTGAACTTTAAATTCCAAAGTATTTTCATAAGAAATTTTTTGATTATAAACCTACTATTCATATTTCCACTAATCGTCTTAAATGTTATAGTCTTTGAATACTCTACCAATTATGTAATGAAAGAAATCAATACATTCAATAGTAATAGTGTACTCAGAGTCAGAGATTATACAGATACTATTCTAGAAGAATCTAACAAACTTGCAGCAATGATTATCAATATGGATAAATCAAAATATTTTATCCCAGAATACAATTCAGATATTGACTTGTACAAATCTGTCCAAAGTATTCAAGATGATTTGAAACCATTTGTATTGATTTATAAGTACTTACATTCTATTATCATTTTTTCTGAATTAAATGAGTATATTATATCTAGTTCAGACTTCGGCAATATCGATAACTTTAATGATATGACTTGGTATGAAAGCTATAACGCCAAGAAAAATACTAACAGTAGCTGGCTTGTACCTAGGAAATACAAGGATATCTATCCTTACGTTCTAACTTATATAAAAACTATTAGTTCAATAGAAGGTAAAGTCTTAGGTGCCGTAGTCATTAATATTGATGCCGCAGCACTAGGGGATGTGACTGGAATTATTGATAGCAGTTTTTCGGAAAATCTTAGTCTCATCGATAGTGACGGAATAATCTTATACAATAAAAACCTTGAAAATGTCGGTAAAAATCTACTTGATCTAAATGAGTTTAGTGATTTTGATTACTCAAGCAACAGGGACTTATCAATCTATACATTTAACGACAAAAAAAAGGTGATAACCATGGTAGACTCTGAATTTGGTCCATACAAATATGTTCTATCCCTGCCTTTGGAAAGCTTTGATGCTCAGTTCTCAAAAATGCGTAGATACTTCATTCTATTTGTCTTTATTAGTGTTTTATTATCCGCTATTGCCTCTTTCTTAATATCCATAAAAACCTATGAACCTTTACGTAACATTATGTCAATTATAGACAATTCAAACGGCTTAGAATTTCTAACTCAAGGAACCGAAGACCAAGAAAATATTAATGAAACAAAATATATCATCAATACAATTTTAAAAAGCGCAAAAACAAATCATGAAATGGAATATGAACTAGAACAGAAACTATCACTTTTAAACAAGGCACAAACCGTTGCCCTACAGTATCAAATCAATCCACATTTTCTAATTAATACACTTGATACAATCAACTGGACAGCAATTGGCCTTACTAATAGTGATAACAAAGTTTCAGCAATGGTTGCATCTCTTGGTGATCTATTCCGATTAAGCCTAGACACTAAAGACCATCTGATTTTGATTGAAAATGAACTTGAATATGTAAAAAAATACCTCTTTTTACTTGAGATAAGGTATCCGCATAAGTTTGATGTAATCTGGGATATTAAAGAAGAAGTATTAGAATATAAGATTGTAAAACTTTCCATTCAACCATTAGTAGAAAATGCTGTCTACCACGGTATTAAGCCTAAAAGACAAAAAGGTAATATAAGCATAAAATGTTTTTTAGATGGTGATAGCATATGTGTTGAAGTAGAAGATGACGGCGTCGGTATAAACAGTGAAAAACTAAGTGAAATCAATGGGTTATTAGCAGTAGATTACACTGTAGAAGTTGAACACATCGGCCTTCGAAACATTAATCAACGTGTAAAATTAATATTCGGCGAAGAATACGGTGTCTCCATAAAAAGCAACCAGAATCAAGGCTCACTTGTAAGTATAACTTTTCCTGCTGTTAAAGAAATGTAATCAAATAAATCGGTCCATAAACTAAGAAACCTAGTAAACGGTAAACCAGTCGGCTCTAGCATTCATTTTTTTATATCATAATATCTATAACTGTTACGCTTATTTTTTCCTTTAGATGTACTCTGGAAGGGTTTCTAATTTTGGGAGCATTTTTCCTTGTTTTTATGGATCCATTCAAAAAAAGTTTCAACTGCATAGATTCAACACCACGTTGGTACCGTTGGTCGTTTATCAATAGAGTCGTTGACTTCTTAATAACGATTGGATGTATGCTCATGGACTCTTGCAAGTATCTCGACACATTTACTTTTGTTTCTTGGAATTATTGTCGAGTCATAAACCGATATTTAGATTTTGTGACTTTACCTATAAGGGGTTGGTTCTTATGCCATGATATTAGATCATTAACCACTGCTAATCCTAGCTGACTTTTCCAATGATAAGGAAAGGCTGCAATATGTGGTGTGCATATGACATTAGGTAATTGCAATAAAATAGAATCCTGGGGTAAGGGTTCCTCATGAAAAACATCTAATACTGCATTAAATTTTTCTTTCCTTAAGACTTTCAATAAAGAATTTTCATCAATAAGTGCAGCCCTAGCAGTGTTTATTAGCAATGCCCCCTCTTGTATAAGAGATAGCTCTTCAAATCCCAACATATTTCGCCTTGCTTGAGTTAATGTGTTATGAAGACTAATAATTGTGCTTTCTCTTAATAGCTCGTTTAAACCACATAAGCGGATACCCAAAGACTCAGCTTCAATGTCACTGCAGTGTGAAGAACAGAGTAATATTGTACACTCATAAGGAGCTAGAAGACGTATAACTTCCTTGCTAATAGCGCCATACCCAATAAGCCCAATAGTTTGGCCACTAATACCTTGTACCGATTCTTTATTATTTTGACTCCATTTTCCGGATGAAAGATTTTTTTCAATCCTATTGAATTGCCAAGCGCCATAATGCATGAGTGCAAGAGTACCTTCTGCCGTTGCCTTTGCTAAAATATGGTTGGCGTTTACTAACGTAATGTTAGTTTCAAAAAAGCTGATAGGAATGAAATTTGTAACAGAACCGGCTGCATAACCAATGAATTTTAGATTAGTTGCTTTTTTGAGTATATTCTCTGTAATTGGAAAAGAACCCCAAGAAGCGATAAGGACATCATAAGGTTGAATAATATGAATTAGATTTTCTTCTTCAGATGGTAATTCAGGTAGTAGCCAGTCGACATCTGCTATCTGATCAAGCTTCTCCAGTGCTTCTGGTAAGAAGATGTTTTTGATCAAATCAGGATCTTGAATGGTTATTAGTGTTTTTAGCTTTTTTACGCCTACAATACTCATAAATAAGTTCTCCTCTTTATTTGCTTCTATGATTATACCTATTTCGTAAAATTTGTGCACCTTCACTTCGACCGGTTGCTTCAAGTCTCAATAAATAGGCGTTCAAATTAGTCTTACTATGTTCAGGACCACCTTCACTCATCACTGTCCACATCGGATCTCGGTTTGTAGGGTCTTTCATCATTTGATCATCTTGCCAATCCAGAATAATCTTTGCAGCTTTTTCACAGACTTCTGCCTTTTCAGAGCTCCTATTTTTTTGCTCATATGGATCATCTTTAAGGTTAAAAAGCATTTCCTTCTCAAAAAGGTGGTAGCCATCATGGTAAGTTCTTATATATAACCAATCGTCAAATCTAGCACTTCTTTGACATACATGGGCATTTTGCGAAATAATCAAATGAGGTCTTCCTTGATTTTCACCAATCCTTAAACTTTCACTAAAGCTTTCTCCATCCCAATACTCTTCCTTTTTCACGTTCATGATATTCGCTAAAGTTGGGAGTAAATCAAGATTGTAGTGTAAGCCATCATCTACTGCATTTTTTTGCATACCAGGCCATTTAATAATCATAGGAATATGACATGTAGCATGGTCTGCAGTCCCATGTTCAGCATAAATACCTAATTCACCCATATTTTCACCATGATCTGATGTGATGATAATCGCTGTATTCTCATATATATTCATTTTTTTGAGTTTATCAATTATTTGACCAATAAGAAAATCAGAATATAAAATTCCGGTATCATAGCCATTAAGGAACTGAGCTAATTCTTCTTTGGTTTGGCACATACCCGGTTGTCTAGGGAAATCTCCACCTAGATCATCAGAATACATACCTGTCTCCATAATTGAATGAGGCCCAACATGTTTTTGATGGTGTTTAAAAACATCATCGGTTATCCAATCTACAATAGGCTCATCTTTAAAAGGATCCCCAAAATTCTCAGGTGCTCTATAGGGTGTATGTGGATCCCATAAATGTACATGAAGGTACCAATCGTCTTCAGCTCCTTTACGGTTCAACCAATCTATTGCTACCGGAATAACTTCTTCCCCAGACTCTAATCCAAATTTACCAACATTATATGTTTCATTAAGTCCTGCATTAAACCACCATGCAGAATGCCTTTCCGGAAAAGAACTAATGGACACAGTATGTAGCCCTGCTTTTCTAAAAATATTATGAAAGCATCCATCATCAACATTGTCTGTAAAACCTCTTGCTTCACCGGTTAATCTACGATCTGCTGCCGTTCCTCCATGACCAACCACACCATTTCTAAAACCAAACATACCACTAATTAGTGCAGCTCTTGAAGGTAAACACGGAGCATCTGACGTATAGTAATTCGTAAAGCGAGTGCCTGCCTCAGCTATTTTGTCTATGTTTGGTGTTGTGTTTCTATGATAACCGTAACATCCCATATGATCTGGTCTCAAGGTATCAATATCTATAAATAATACACGCATTTCTCTCCTCCTATATCTACGTAATTATATTTTGAATTCTCAACTTCAAAATTCTTGTCACATCAATTTACTTAAGTTTCAAAATGTCATTCTTGTAATCTGAAGGGCTTTTACCTTTAATCTTTTTAAACACTTCACTAAAATGTCGGTAATCACTAAATCCAACTGCTTCTGCTATTTCATAAATCTTTTTATCTGTAGACATCATAATTTTCTCAGCTTCATTGATCCTTATATTCGTCAAGTATTCCTTAAACTTAACCCCTACATGTTTTTTGAAATAACCACTAAAATAATTTGGATTCATATAAACCAAATCAGCTAAGGTTTCTAATTTAATTATTTCATTATAATGCTCTTGTATATAACTTTTAACTTTATTGATTTCACTGCTTTCATTTAAACTAACGATAGAAGCTATTTCATCTAAAATTTTTTCAAAATATTGGCTCATTGCTACTATCATTTCATTATAATAACAAGTAGCATTTAATATACCTTTGATATACTCAATATCAGTATTTTCAATTTGAATAACACTATCTTTAATATGTTTTACAATAAAAACAACCGTTGCCAAGCAATAATTAATTGCAGATTTTTTATCCCATAAAGAAATATCTTTAACAATATCCATATAATAAACAACTGATCTATTAATTTTAGATTTATCATAGGACATAATACTATCTAAAATTTTTATTTGAGCACTATAATAATCTTCAAGGTTATATTTATAATGACGATTCTCTTGATAATTAATAACCGCCTTCTTACCGTAAAAGTAATTTAATTCCATTCCATCTTCAGCCATTTGATAACTTTCTTTAATTTTATTGATTTCTTTAACAATTTTACCTGTGCTTACAGAGATAGAAACACCTAGTTCACTCGCTATCATATGAATAAGCTCATTTGGCACTCTTGAAACTAAGGCTTCTACTTCTCTTTCCGCTTCATGATAAATTAAGATATAAATTCGCTTGTTTTTATGAAACACCCAATGCCCTTCAATATCTTCTAACCATTGTTCTATCCTATTCATCGTTGAAAACAAGGTTATTTCAAAATCTTCATCTTTTTCAGATACTTTATTATCAAAACCACAACATAACATACTAAAATAACTTTTGGTATTAATAATATGTTGCTTAGCAGTAATCAAATCATTTTCAACTGTGTCCGTCTTTTCATCCTTTATAAGGGTTAAGTGAACTTTCCTATGTTCTTCTAATCCGTTCTTTTCTATTTTCTCCGCAATAATTGACTTAAGCGCAAGAGTTAGTTGCTTCTCATTGATTGGCTTAAGCAAATAATCGACAGCACCATATTTAAGAGCATCTCTAGCATATTCAAACTCTTGATAACCGCTAATAAATATAACCTTTGGTGCATATTTTTTATCCTTTAGCTGCTTCAATAGTTCAATTCCGGAAAATTTAGGCATATTAATATCTGAAATGAAAATATCCGGTTTTAAAGTCTCAATAAGTTTCATAGCTTCACTACCGTCAAGAGCCGTTCCAATAATCTCTATTTCCAAACTTTTCCAGTCGATGATTCTTTCTAATCCTCTTAGAATAATAGGTTCATCATCTGCTAATATCGCTGTAAACATATGCCACCTCATTCCACGGGAATCCGTATGCTCATTCTTGTACCCAATTTTTCTTTACTGCTTATTGATAGACCAAAGGACTCACCGTAATTCATTTGAATACGATCATGTACATTTTTCAATCCAATTTTTTCCCAATTACCATCTAGTTCTTTACCCATTTTGTCACTATTTAATAAAGCCCTGATTTCTTGAACAGAATTTTCACTCATGCCGACACCATCATCAATGACTTGTAATTCAAGTACATTTTCAATTAATTTTGCACTTACCTTAATTTTACCTTTACTTTTTTTTAGTTTAACTCCATGGATAACTGCATTTTCTACTAAAGGCTGTAAAATCAGCTTTAATACTTTATAATCATAAAATTCCTTTGGGACATCTATTTCTAGTGCTATTCGACCTTCATACCTAACTTTTATAATCTTGAAATAATTTTTGATCATGTCAAGTTCCATGCCGAGAGACACACAATCTCCATATTGGCCAATAACATACTTTAATTGTTCTGAAAGAGAAACAATCATTTCTTTTGTTTCCGTAGCATCTTCTTCAAGTGCACTCATTCGAATTATTTCTAATGTATTATATAGATAATGAGGGCGTATCTGTGCTTTAATACCATTTAACTCTGCTTCTCTTTGTTTGATTTTTGCTCCATATGCTTGATTGATATAACTTTTTAGTCGTTCTGTCATTTGGTTAAAGGCAGCTGCCAACTGAGTGACCTCATATGTTCCTTTAACTTTTACTTGAGTAGAAAAATCCCCATCTGAAACGACTTTCATTTGTTCGATAATATTTTTAAGAGGTTTAGATAGATTTTTTGAAAATGTAATTGCAATAAATATTAGAGTGATTATTATTACAATTAACAAAAATGTTGTTATCGATTTAAGGTCATCAATTAACCGCATAATATTACTTTTTTCGACTTTATACAACATGATCCAATCAGTATTTTCGATATGTTGATAGAAAAGAAAATTGTCCTCCTTTAAAAGATACCCTGAAAGTTGATCTTGTATGTTATTACTATTCTGTACATAAAGCGAATACGCATCCGTTTCATAATCTCTATCAGAATCATAGATATTATATCCTTCTGTATCAACAATGAATATTTTTCCATTCTCATCTAAATTCATACGTTTAATAATCTCATCAACAAAGTCAAGATTGACATCAATCATTAACGTGGCTGCAACAACTTCTCTATCTGGTAGATAATTCACATCTAGGTAATTCCTAGCAAAGGTTAAAACCATTTTATCTGATTTATTAAAATACTCTTCATTATGCGTAGGCAAAATCGTTAATGCTCGATTATCATTGAAAATCTTTGAGAATTTATTAAATGTACTCATTTCAATGTTCTCAAAGTAATAACTAGCACTTTTAGAAAAATACTTAAACACTTCATATTCAGAGTCAAGTAAAAAAACACTTTCTAAGTATTGGTCAGAATAAAGCAATGATCTCATATACTCTTCAATTAATTTTTCACTGTAACTAGGTAAGTCAAAATAATCTTGACCTCTAATTGCATCTGCTACTGTATCGTTATCGGCACGACCATATTCATATATTGTTCTTGTTATCTGGTCATAAGAAGATATTTCAAGTTCAATGTTCTTACCTGCATACTTAAGAACTTCGACGTAATTAGCCACCATATAAGATTCCAAAAGTTCAGGCACTTTCTCGAAAACCAAGTAACTCATGCCCATGATAGGGATTAATCCCACCACAATGAACATCAGCACAAATTTAACAAATATACTTTTAACAAATACAGATAATTTTTGACGTGTAATATACAACATTTTATCACCTGACTCTATATTTTTTATTTCATCTTAATTGTATTATATCATAATTATAATCAAGGAATGAACCAAGTGACACGAAAAACTTTTAACCTTTGGCCGCACCAGCTGTAATTCCTTTTACAAAATATTGTTGCAACGTTAAGAAAACTATTAATACAGGGATAATACCTGCAACAACTCCTGCAAAAACTATATCCCAACGACTTGCAAATTGATCAACGAAAGAGAAGATTTCAACATTAACCGTCTTAGCTTCTCCTGCCGGTAACACAAGCATAGGCATTAAGAAATCATTCCAAATTTGAAGGCCATTGAGTACTATCATTGAAGCGGTAACAGGTTTTAATAATGGAAAAACAATAGACCAGAAGGTTCTAAAGCCATTACAACCATCAATTCTCGCTGCTTCTTCAATTTCAATGGGAATTCCTTTAAGGAAACTTGTAAAAAGTAAACAACCAAAAGATACTGCACCTGCTAGATAAATCACAATTGGACCTGCCATTGTACCAAAAAGTCCCATGATTTTCATTTGTCTAAATAAAGGTATCATATAAGCTTGAAAGGGAATCATCATTGACATCAGAAAATATATATATATAACATTTGTTATTTTTTTATTTCCTCTCTCGATACCATAGGCTGCCATTGGTATAAATATTAGAATAAGTATTTCTGAAACAATAGTTAGAAACATACTATTTAGAAACGCTCTTGGGTAGTTAGTTTTTTGTAATAAATATTTAAAGTTATCTAAGTTTAAGAAAGATTCCGGTAATGCTACAGGATCTCTCATTATCTCACCATTAGACTTAAACGCAGATATAAAGGTGAAATATAGAGGTGAAAGATATAACGCTGCAAGTATCCCAACAAAAATAAAAACAATAAAACTTCCTTTTTTATCACGCATTATAATTGTACCTCCCTTTTCTTAAGTATAAGAACTTGTCCAACTGATACTACTAAGACAATGATAAATAATATTAAAGCAAGAGCAGTTCCATAACCTTGTTTCAGCTCACCAAAAGCCACTTTATAAATCAGATACGTTACAGATTCTGTTGAAAATCCAGGACCACCATCTGTCATTACTGCAATTTGGTCAAAAATTTTCAAACCATTAATGAGTGCTAACGTCATATTAACGGTCATTGATCCAGCAATGAGTGGAAACACGATATATCTAAACCTTTGCCAAGGTGACGCTCCATCAATTCTAGCAGATTCAATAAGTTCTCCAGGTATGCCTTGTAATCCTGCCAAATAGATCACCATATAATAGCCGGTTCTTTGCCAAATAAGTACGAATATAATTGAATACAAGGCATTTGGCATTGTTCCAAGGAAGTCAATTTCAATTCCACTTAGTCCAATCGAACTAAATATATTATTAATAATACCAAAACTATAGTTAAACATAATAGACCAAATAAATCCTGCGATTACACCACTAATGAGAACCGGTAAATAAAAAGCACTTCTAAAGAAGCTTTTACCTACAATAACTTTATCTACAAGGACCGCAGCTAATAAGGCAAAAATATTAACTAAAATTGTAAATACAAATCCAATGACTAAAGTATTTTTTAAAGCATTATAAAATCGTTCATCTGCAAAAATCATTCTAAAATTCTCAAAACCAATATATTCTAGATCTTGTGTAATCCCATCCCAATTCGTAAAACTTAAGTTCACACTGTTAAAAACCGGTAGCACTATAAATACAGTAAAAAAAATAAGTGCAGGCAGGATAAACAGCATGTTTTTATTTTCTGGTCTGTTTAACTTCTTTAACATCTTTAATCCTCCTTTAGATAAGATGAACTTCTGACAGAATCAGAAGTTCATCGTTAAAAATTACTATTCGTAATGTAAATAATTTCTTATTCTGTTTGCGAAATTTCTACATCCCATTGTTTATCAAGTAATTCGCCAAGTTCCATAGCGCTACTACCGGTTCCGACCATTTCTTGGAACGCTTTATAAGCAAAGTTTCTAAATCCACCCGGTAGCATATTATCGCCCCATTTGTTATTCCAGAATAAGTCTGTAACCTCAGCTTCTTCTAACGCTGTTGCAAATTCATTTGGAAGTTCACTTTCATAAACAACATCTGGGTCACTTGCTGATGAAGGTGCAGCAACAATTGTTTCAACATATGGTACATAATTCTCATCTTCATACCAAAAATTCATAAAGGCTTCAAATGCCGCTACTTTACCTGGATCTTGACTTGCTTCTTTTGATAAGGCAAATCCTGCTAATGTATCTCCATAAACCAAGTTAAGATCACCATCTTCATCTGGCAATGGGAACCAACCTAAATTAAACTCTGGGTCTGCTTCAGAAACTTGAGTAATCATCCAACTTCCAGAAAAGAACATCGCTGCTTTTTCAGCCATCATAAAGGAAACTATTTGATTATCTGCTGTACTTAACCAACCTTTTTCAAAATAACCATCTTCATACATTGATGCATATTTAGTAATCATTTCTTGTACATTAGGATCAGTAAAACTAACTGTACCAGCACGTTTGTCCGCTATCCAGTTTGGATTGTCTGCAAATACTTTTTCAATCCAGAATTGCGACCATAAGAATCCCATATGCCAGATATCTTTTCCACCTTGAACGATTGGTGCTATACCTGCTGCACTAATTTCATCACAAAGGGCTTCAAATTCAGCCCACGTTTTTGGCTCTTCAAGACCAAGTTCATCAAAAATATCTTTATTATAATACATGCCTACAGAGGGTAAATTTGTACTAATCGGCAATGCGTACTTTTTGCCATTATATTCAGGAATATTTTTAACGAGTGGAATAACGCTTTCAGGTAATTCCGCAAATTTATCAGCGTCAACCCATACTTGAGTATCTCTTGAATCTAAAAAGTCAGGAAACTCTCCAATAGCATCTTGAGTTTTTAAGAAGTCAAGATAAGTTCCAGATCCTGAAGGTTGTTCTTTAATAATAAACTGTGATTGTTCAGAATTAAATTTTTGTACACGTTCTGAAGTAAGTTGTTTTATAAGTGGATCTCCACCTGCAAAAGCAAATACTACTTCTACCGGATCAGCAGTTTCTTCTACATCTGTCTCACCTGTATCGTTTGTTGTGCCTTCAGTTACATTATCTTCATTTGTTGTTTCTGTTGCCGGTGTATCCGTTTCATTACATCCAGCAAATAACGAAACAGAAAGTGCCATTACTAGTATTAATGATAATAATTTTTTCATTTTTTTCCTCCCTTTTACTTGATAACAATTTGTTGTAATTGAGTTATTTACTACACTTTTATTCTATCACGTCTATTCATATCCTTTGGTGCAATTTTTCCATATGAATGTAGGAAAAATACATGTTCCTATTACCAAAGATACAAATCTTCACCCTTTAATTTAAGAAGTGCTTCTAAGAAATAATAATCTCCATATATGATAGAGTAATGATGACTTTCTTCATGGTAACGGGCACTACAGTGCGTTAATAAACTATCTGTTTCATCTGAAAAGTCACATCTTAATTCACTTTGTGCCTTTAATATTTTGATTGCATATTCTAAATAATTATGTCCCTCGTCACCGAGAATTTTTGCTAACTCAATGAGTCCGCATGCTGATATCGTTGCTGCGGTAGAATCTTCCACTGCAGGTTCAGCCGGTTGATCAAAGTCTACAGGGATTAATCCCGACTCCGGTACCTGGCTAACAAAATAATCTGCAACTTTCATAGCAGTATCTAAAAAACATTGATCCAAAGTATGTTTATAACTCATAACAAAACCGTATATGGCCCATGATTGTCCTCTCGTCCATGCTGAACCATCCGCATAGCCTTGACCACCATAAATTCTAACTTTTTCTCCGGTAAAAGGATCAAATTCTACAATATGTTCACTAGAACCGTTAGAACGGATAAAGTTATTCATTACTGTCGTTGCATGCATTTTTGCAATATGAGAATATCTTGGATCACCTGTTTCTTCTGATGCCCAATACAGTAGGGGGATGTTAAACATACAATCAATAATAGCCCATCCTCTATTGTCATGATCAGGATTATCATTCCACGCACGAATGAATTTACCTACCGGATTAAAACGTCCTGCAAGTAAAGTTGCCGCATGCAAACTTCTACGTTTAGCATCTTCATCTTTTGTCAAGCGATAATTAGCTACTGCTGTCGGAAGCCACATAAATCCAACATCATGATGTAAACCGTAAAACAATTCAAAGGTTTCATCTAATGCAACTTCTGTCTTTTTTGCAATATCTGCATAACGTTGTTCTCCAGTTTTATGATACATTTGCCACATCATACCGCCAAAAAAACCATTCGTCCAAAAACTTAATCCTTGCCAGACATTATTTGGGTCTACGTAGGCTTTGTCATCATGGACGCCATCACTTGTAGTATAGGGAATTTTTTCTTTTGATCTTTCACTAACAATAGCGATTTTATTCATTGTTTTTAACAAAATATCATCCAGCCACTGTTGATCTTTCTCATTCATTTTCATATTATTACTCCTTTATATACCGGTCAGAAATATAACCTGTTGATATTCTAATTTTAACATGCAGCTCAATCTTATTTTTATGGTTATCTATATAATAATGTGGGATTTATTCAGATAATTTTTTTCATCTTAATTATATAGACAGAATAATGATTATATTCTACTTTATTCTAACTTGATTGTACTATAATAATGATATTAAATAAAACAGGAGAGGATATTGATGAATAACTACCTATTAAAAATGGATAAACCAACAAGATGGTGGGGCGCAATGTGGCGGGAAGCTATACCCAC
>ASRK01000044.1_pt1 | contig 30890 bp, 25 predicted proteins | sample 693218 | NCBI WGS metagenome assembly ASRK01 (sample SAMN02169240, study PRJNA158439) | bioreactor metagenome | isolation source: day 48 sample from continuous culture bioreactor inoculated with sediment... | place: Germany: Bremen
TACCTGACGTTCCGCCACCAATTACGATAATATCGTAGTCTTTTATTTTATCATTCATATAATACCTCCAATTTGTCATCTATAACTTCATTAAGATTTATATATGCGTCTTGTTCTTCAATAACTTTTTGTAATCTCTTGATATTAATCTCTTTGACTGAATTTCTACCTTCCTCAACATATAGCCAAGCTCCAATTCCACCAGCATGACCTATTGCCCCTGCTGTGGGAGACACCCTAATAGCTCCTTGGGCTTTAAAAGTTGCTGATATACATCGACCCACAGTAATCAAATTATCAACTACTGGATTTGTCATAGAACTAAAGGGAATATTGTAATAACTACCCGCTGGCATTTTTATTGTCTCTCCACCTGTACCCTCTGAACTATGAATATCTATTGGATAAGCTGAATGGGCAATAGTATCGACAAAGGTTTTGCTCATCACTAGGTCCTCTGCTTCAATAGTATAATGACCTTTAATTTGTCTAGAACTCCTAACACCTATCGATGGCCCACTATACATAACTCGTGCCTCTTTAAAACCTGGCATATATTTAGGTAAAAATTCTAATAATTCTTCGACTTCTCTTCTGCCTTCTGATTCTGCTAGGCTAAGAGATATAGGGTCTGTACTATCTCGACCAGCAATTCTTGTACAATTCAGAATAACTTCTCCTGGTTTATTCGTTTCAAATAATAATATAGAGCCTTTTATATTGTGGGGTAAGAAACCATGAGCTTTTCCTTTATCTACTAATTCACGAAATCCTCCAATAGATAAGCGAGGTGATTTATCTAAAAGTTCTAATCTGTCTTCATATATTTCTGGATGATCACGCATATATTCCTTGATCTGTTCAATATTTACATGATTCATTTTTACATTGAGTGTCATAGGCTGGGTAATACTATCTTCTTCACGCCCTTTGAAACATTGTACTCCTGCCCATGCTGATAGATCGCCATCACCTGTAGCATCTATAAAACAAAGACCTTCGACTGTTGTTAAGCCTTCTTTATTACAAATGGTAATACTTGTAATTTTTTGATTTTCCACTTTTACACTAGCAAGCATTGTATGATATAGTATTTCACCACCAGCTTCATAAATCATATTTTCAAGTTCAACTTTCATTGATTCTGCTTCAAAGGGTGTCACACTATAAGTATAACCTGTTGTATCCAGAATATGTCCTGGCGATTTTCCCTTGACAACTAACCTTTGAATAAGTTCATTAGTTATACCTTTTATAATAAGTTTTCTACCGGCGTGGAAGGTCATCATCGGACCCACACCTGCTGCTGTAAGAGCTCCTCCAAGATATGCATTTTTTTCAATGAGTAACGTTTTCGATCCTTTACGACTAGCTGCTATGGCTGCTATAGAGCCAGATATACCTCCGCCGACAATTATAATATCATACATTTTTTCTCCTTTACTCTACTTAGACTTTCAGAATATATACAAAACACGTGTGTTTAACTTTGTATATTTTTCATACGATAAAAAGGTCCCTTGTTTGCTATCAGTTCTTCATAGGAACCATATTCTATAATTTCTCCGTGATCTAATACACAGATTTTATCTGCTCCACGGATCGTTGATAAACGATGGGCGACCATAAATGTAGTTCGTCCTTTGATCAATTGGTCCATAGCCTCAACTATTAAAGATTCCAAGACACTGTCAAGTGCTGACGTAGCCTCGTCAAAGATAATAACACGTGGGTCACGAATAAGTGCTCTAGCAATTGCAATACGTTGGCGTTGGCCACCGGAAAGTTTGTTGCCGTGTTCTCCAATTTTTGTATCTAATCCAAAAGGTAGTTCCTGTATTAGTGTCTCTAAGTTTGCCACTTTAATTGCCCAGTCAACCTTTTCTCTTGTAACTGACTTCATACCATACGTTATATTATCTTCAATACTTCCTGAAAATAAAATTGTCTGCTGTGGTACAACAGCAATATGCTTTCGATATGTTCTTAAATTTATGGATTCAATCGGTTCACCATCAACGCTTAACTGCCCTTTTGTCGGAAGCGCAAATCCGATTAAAAGATTCATAACTGTCGATTTCCCAGATCCTGACTCTCCGACAAACGCAATCGTTTGGCCTTGTTTAATACTTAAATTGATTCCTTTAAGAACAACTTCTTCTGCTGAACTATATTTAAAATGCACATCTTTAAACTCAAAATCTCCTTTAAGTCCTTCAATAACAAGCTTACCTGCATTATCTTCTGTATCTTCCTCATTGATCACTTCTTCAATACTGGTAATGGATTCCAAACCTTTTGCAATAGTTGGCAAAAGCATAATCAGCGACGATACTTGGGCCACAATTGTAGTAAAATAACTTTGGTAAAGTACTATATCTCCACCGGGAATACGTCCTCTTAAGACCATAAATCCAGTAAAAACTAATGCACCAATCTGAAAGATTTGAAAAATCGCCCAACTTACCGCTCCAAAATTTCCCTGAATAATATCTAGTCGATAACCTTCCACAGAGACTTTCTCGACAATCTCTTTCATACGTCTCATCTCAAGCTTTTCAAGTCCATGGGCTTTTGTTACTGGAATCATTTCTTCCATGTCCATTACACGAGCAGATGTTGACTCGACTTCTTTACGAAATAGATGGTTCTGTTGACGTATTCGCTTTCTAAAAAAGACGATGGCCAGCGAAGCCATCGGAATCGTTAATAGGAAAAACAAAAAAACAACTCCGTTTTTAACTGCTGTAATCAAAAGGGCAATCGAAACATTAATGATGACATTCAGCAGATTAACAAACGTTTGCGATGACAACGTTTGAACGGCTTCTACATCACGAATCACCTTAGATTGAATTCGCCCTGACTGTGTATTATTATGAAATCGAAGCGATAATTGTTGTAACTTGTTAATAAGCGCACTTCTCAGTTCACCTTCCACTGTTCTTACTGCTGTGGCACTGAAATGTACATGTAAATAATTCATAGGAATATTTAGAAGCACAAGCACCACTATAATCAAAGCATTCATTACAATCGTTTGTTGTGGATTCTCAGACTCATACACCACTGTATTTACAATATTGGAAATAACAATAGGCATTACCCAAGCCGGACTATGTTTAATGATGTAAAATAAAGCAGACAATACAAATCGGTAATAATTGCCCCTAAACATACCTATAAGGATGCGACTTGGTCTATTTTTATACTGGCTAAAACTTTCTAGAATTGTATCTTCAATACACTTTTTCATATTTTTTTCCTTAACTATATATGAATTATTTGAAAATAATACGTAACAATAGAATATAATCGGGCATCTTTATCTCTTTACCAAATATATAAATCATCTCCTTTTAATTTTAAAACCGCTTCGATAAAATAATAATCACCATAAATAATGGAGACATGGTTTTCTTTGTAATTATGGTATGCATTATTACATTTTTGCACCAACGAATCTTCATTTTCGCTCCAATCTACTCTTTTTTCTTCGAGAGTTACAAGTATCTTCATCGCTGCTTCTTTATAGAGATTTTGTTCAAGTTCCGGAACCGCTTTTGCCAATTCAAGTAAACCACAGGCTCCAATTGCCGCAGCTGTAGAATCCTCTCTTTCACACTCTTGGGGCTGTCGAAAATCAACAGGAATAAGGCCACTTTCCGGAATGTTTGCTATAAAATAATGGGCAATTCGTTTAGCCGTATCTAGATAGCGTTGTTCTTTGGTATGATTATAGCTCATCATAAATCCATACAGCGCCCATGTTTGACCTCTTGTCCAAGACGAGCCGACTGTATAACCTTGCCCCCCATATACTTTGCATTTTTCACTGGTATTTGGATCAAATTCGACGATATGTTCCGAGGAGCCATCGGGGCGAATAAAATTCTTGATTACTGTATCAGCATGGGCCATTGCTATTTGTTTAAATCTAGGGTCTCCACTTTCCTCTGACGCCCAATAAAGTATAGGTATATTAAACATACAATCGATGATCGCCCAACCTCTTGTATCTGTTTCATCCGTTTTTAATCCGTTCCATGCCCTTATGAATCTCCCGTTCAAGTTAAATCTACCTGCCAAAAGATTTGCAGCATGCATTCCTCGGGTTTTTGAATAAGGATTTCCGGTGATTTTATAGTTTGTTACTGCTGAAGGTAACCACATAAATCCAACATCGTGATGAAGACCTTCATAGTCGAGAAAACATTGATCTAACCATTGTTCAGACATCTTAGCAATATCTGCATACTTGCCCTCTTTAGTTTCATGATACATTTGCCACATCATTCCTGCCCAAAATCCATTCGTCCACCAACTAATTCCATCTGCCTCATTGCCACTGGGATTATCTCTTCGATCTGTGTGTTCACCGTTCACTGTTGTATAGGGAATTTTATTTTTTGATTTCTCACTCACCCACGACATCTTTTTGACAATTTTATCTCTTGTTCTTAATACCCATTCTTTTTCTTCATGTGTCAGCCTTAAGTCTTCTTTTACTTGATTAACTTGTTCAATATGAACAAAGTAAGGCGATACAACATAGTCTTCACTCTTTGAAACAAATAATGGTTTAAGCAGGGTCTCTCCTTCTTCTAAGTCTATATTAAATTCAATGTAAATATCCTCTTGATTCACTTCTGCTTGCAAGTGTTGTTCTTGGATATCTATTGTTGCATGACCTATATCAAGGGCAAGACCTCCTGTGTATAAAGCCCAGTCCTTCTCATGAATATATTCTTTACAAAACTCAATATCTTCTCCTTCAATGCCAGCCGTAATTGGTCTGTTTTGTTCTAAGGGCCATCGATAAAGGCGTATTCTATAGCGCGCCGTCTCTTCTATATATATTTCATAGTGTCCGGTTGCCAAATACCCTTCTCGGATTAATTGCTGATTCCAAGCATTAATAGCTGAAGGCGTGACTAAATCATGCCCCGTAATATAAGAGGGCACTGGTCCAATAACATGTGATATGGGCTCATTAAATTTAGGAGATACAAGTTTCCACCATTCTTCATAAGCTTCTCGTAATTCTTCAATGATTTCTGGATGTTGGGATACCACATTATCCCGTTGTTCTCTGTCTTTATTTATATCATACAATTCTTCTCCATTGATTAATCGCCATTTTTGTGTACAGACTGCAGATTTTCTCCATTTTACAGGTTGTGTTAATCTTTGGGAATCTGTAACAATAGCTCGATCAGGCCATTCATCTTCTTGGCCTAAAAGAAGCGACTTTAGACTTATCCCATGAAAAGATTTATTATCTGGAATATGAATATCACAAAGATCAAGCAAAGTAGGCATAAAATCAATATTTGCTGTCAAATGATTTAGGTCAACATCTTCTTTTATCCCCCCTTCTGGCCAACGAATAAAGAAAGGAACTCTATGTCCACCATCATAAGGGGACCCTTTCTTGCCACGCATGCCATTATTCCAACCACTGGTGACAAACTCATTATGATCAACTGTAACTCCACCACCAGAACCATTATCTGTCATAAAAACAAGAATGGTATTTTGCTCAAGATTTTTTTCTTTAAGCCAAGTACGTAGTCCACCTACATTTTCATCAATGTTTTCAATCATTCCATAGAAGCGGGCTCTTTGGTCATCAACTAAAGAACGATACGTATCTGCATAACGGTCTTCTACATTAAATGGACCATGTGGCGCATTCAGTGCAATATAACAAAAAAATGCTTCTTCTTTATTGTCCTCTATAAAGTTTTTTGCCTCTTCAAAAAAGACATCTGTGCAATAGCCCTCATACTTATTTGGGACACCGTTTACAAAATACGTATCATCAAAGTAGTCATTCCCCCACCAATCAGATGTTTGACTAATTCCTCCGCCACCGTGAACAACTGCTGTATCAAAACCACGCTCATGAGGGCGATATGGTGATGTGTCACCAAGATGCCATTTGCCAAATATACCTGTATGATAGCCATTCTCCTTCAATGCAGATGCAAGTGTCCATTCATCTTTTCTAAGAAGCGAACGTCCTCCTATAGTGTGCCACACCCCTGTGCTATTGGCATAATGACCTGTCATCAGTCCTGCTCGTGTCGGAGCACATGTAGGTCCTACATGGAAGTTCGTCAATCGTGTACTTTCCGATGCAAGCTTATCAATGTTTGGTGTACGTACAATTGGATTCCCACCCCAGCCAAGGTCTCCATATCCTTGGTCATCTGTCAAAACGAATATTATATTCGGTTTTTCACTCATAATAATTCCTTCCTTTTTAATTTATCTTTATTTTTACTATTCATCCAACCAAAGAATGCTTGTAACACCTCTAGGATAATATTTGCTTCCAACTGCAAGGCCTGACATCATCTGGTCACTCCAGCAATGATAACTCTCTTTTGGATGTAAAAGCCATCTCACATGAGCTTTATCTGCTCGTCTTGCGAGTTCATTCCATTCTAATTTCAACACTTTTCGAGCCACAAATTGACATAAATATATTTTACTCAGCCAAGAATTATCACTTGTCGATGATAATTTCCATCCACCATCTGCAAACAAACAAGTCCCTTCAACAAGAACTGTATGAAGATGCTTTTGCAACGCCTGTATCATGGGTCCATATTGGCCTTCAGGGTCAAGAGCTTTTGGTGTTCCTGTATATAGAGGAAAAACCAAACCTTCAATAGCCGGAATAATTCTTGATCTATTCCCTTCTTCAAATATTGCCGGTATATATCCTTCTTCGGTCATATTTTTTGCAATGGTATTAGCACAAAGAATGGCTTGATTTTTTGCCTGTTCTGCATATTTTAGCTCTTGTAGCTCGATCAATATTTTTTCTAAGGCTACATAGGCCGCCCAAGATTTTGTTGCAAGGTACACGTTGCCTCTCGCTTGTCCAAGAGACTCGTCTAGGCTATCATAAGTCGTTATCTCTGATCCGCCCATAACCCGGCTACTATCTAGACTCATAATACCATTTCTATTTTTTGCTTGTGGATGATCACGGTTTATCATACTTTTAAGGCAATCGATGAAAACTTGACTCTGTTTTTTCAACCATTGTACATCATTTGTTTGTTCTACATAAACACTTGCACAACAGACCCAATTAACCAACTGTTCATGGGTCATATGGGAAAAACAGCTTGTTAATCCAAAGCGCTCATAGGCAGAATAGCCAGGTCGTGACAAACTGTTGCCAACCCCCATATCATGAGTAAAGCTAATGCCACCTTCATAAAGTTCACTATCTCCCGGAAAATTCACTTTATCCACATAACTATAACGTTTAACAAACATATTCAATTCGTTTTTTACGGTCCAAGGATTCATTTTTATTTCAAAAAATAATTGATCTACCATCAAGTCAAATGTATTCATCATACGATACTCACCTTCGTTGACGATCCAAAAAGGTTGCCCTTCTAGTTCAAGAAATTCCGTACTGCCATAATAGCTTCTGATGGAATGTATCATCATAAACTTTTGGTCGTCCGATAAATGTTCACCTTGAATAAGCTTATTTGCATTTTGACATTCTTGTCTTAATAGATCATAGTTTTCAAGCGCATATTCTCCTACAGCTTCTATGTTTGAAAAGTACTTTCGATAATAATATTTTGTATCGAGAGCTGTTGTCACATAACCATCTCGATAAAAACATGCGACAAATTTAAAGGTCTTTTTTTCCCCCGGCATAATGTCCATAATCATAGCTGATACATTACCTAGACCAAAAGTATAGTTTTCTTTTCTCGTTTCTGTCAAAAGTTTTTCAATGGTAAAATCATTGGCCGCTAAGACATTATCAGCTTTGGTTAATAGAGCCATTTGTCTGCCTTGTCCAACGCCTGTATATCTACCCTGAGAAACCTCATTAAAATTTCTAAATTCTGCAATTGAATCACCTGCACTAAAACCAAAAAATGCTTGTCTTTTTTTTGCGTGTTTAGTATTGTCGACTGTAATATCTATATATATTGCAGGAATAATGGACTGGATAAAGTCTGTTTCATTCCCGCCCTCCGGGTCAGGTAGAGCTCTTACAGGCGAATAAATGCTAAAGGTTAAATCGCCTGCTTTCCAAGTATCTGTCCCTAATTGAAATTCTCGCTCTATCGCACTATCTTCAAAGTTTTTTAACCGTATATCTTTTCGTATCGCATCACCATCCATATCATACCTAGCGGACTCGTCTTCAATGCCTTCGTAAAAGGGCAATGTTTCATAAGAACTATGGTCTGTCGATTCAAGCCCAATATATATATCTTGATCTGCCGGTTTATCTAATTCTAATCCAAAACCACCGTTTCTTCCTTTATATCCTAATGTAAAGCTTGCAAAAGATCCAATTGGTGAATGATGTGCGTTATAAAATATCGTATTTTTTTTCATTCCTCAACTCCATAAACTTCTATTTGTGTTAAAGCAGAAAAAGCAGCTGATACTTCTCTCTTAAGATTTTTTAACTTTATCCAATTCACTTTTTTTTCTTGAAAGGTAAAGCTTTGACCATCTTCTGATTTTATCATCGTTATTGGTAAATGACTTCCGTCCGAAAAATCAATCGTTGCCGATTCCCAATTTATATCATGATTATTCATATAGTCTGCACGTAAATAAATCACTATTTCATCAATACAAACCTTTCTTCCAAAATCCAATGTAAATTCAAGATCATCTCTTAGTCCTCCACCCCATGACTGATAGGGCCAAGCCCCATGACCATATCTGTTTAGATGACCATCAATTGCATTTTTGGCTTCAAACCAAGGCTCATCTCTTGTTACCACATTTGCCGATGCGTGAGGATAATAACCAGTATCCCAACGTTTATCTAGAGCATTTAGGGCTAAATTTCTCCGATTTTCTAAGCTTTTTTCTTCTACTGACTTCATCATAATTCGATGTTGCCTCCCTGTAAATGCTTCCGGATGATAGGCTTTTCTTTTAGGCCCTTCTGGAATCTGATAAACAATTCGGCCATTTGGGGTATATATAATAGTGGAATTAAAGGTTGGGTCTATATCTATTTCTACAAAACTGTTCGCTTTTGTTTCAAAAACGAGAATATCTTCAAAGCCATATTCTCTATTAACTACAAGCGTCACCTCGTTCTCACCTGTTTCTTGCTCAATTAAATTTCCCAATCGATCTGTTAGCGCAATTTTCATCATGGTTTCCTTTCCTTGTAATGGTTTTTTAATATCTTACCTATTATTATATATGATTTAGCAAAGCCTATCGTAGAATAAATACAGATTAGTGTAACATATTTTTATATTTATTATTAATATGCCTTTGGTAGAAAGGTATAACTATCCTATCAAACCAAAAAAGCACAACCCCTTAAAATTTAGGGATTGTGCCTTGATGTTCACCAAAATATAATTCCATTGGTCCAGCTTAAGCAGAACTCGTCGATGACTAATACGTTAATTCACCATTATTATAAGCGATTTTCTTTACTACTTTTCCATTCTCTTTAACAACAGATAGCCATTTACCTTTTGCATCAATATCTTTATATGTAAGTTTTCCTTCTTGCGAAAATAAAAAGATTTCTTCAAAGTCATCTCCTGTAATTTCAACTCCTACAAGTGTACCAATATTAATCTTTTTAACCTTGATAAACTCTTCTTCAAAAGTACTTCTTGGAGCAAGAACGTTTACATATACCATGTCCTTGACTTTTTCATTATTTTCCAATAATATAGTTTTTAAAACTATTTCCCTTACATCTGTTGGTCGTTGAGGAGTCATGATTTCATGTAAGACCGTTTCCTCAGATGAAAAAGTAATTGGTGTAGTTGCATTCGAATAAATATTAAGTGCACCCTTGCCATTTACAATTTCAAAATCATTCTTTCGAATCTCATCTGCAAATTGTTCAGATTGCATATGCCAAGTATAAGTATGAGAATCTGTACTTTCTAACTCATCAAAAATAATAAAGTATCCTTTTTCACTATAAAGAACATTTCTAGCATTTCGCTTTAAATTTGCTTCTCTATAGTATAACTTGCTTGATTCTCCTACAACATATGTATATCCATTTTCATTCGAATAATGCTCAATAGTAGCAATTGCATCTTCAGGTACGTCTCGCCAAACATTAAATATCCCCTTGCTGTTTAAGTCAAATAAATCTGGGTCGGACAATGATCCTTCATTCCAAATTTCTTCTCCAAGACATCCTAGTCCATCCACTGTAATAAGACTGTGAACCTTTGCTCTACTGGTTCTATGGAACCCTTCATCTATTGCTAATGACGAGTCAAAAGCTTTTAATATGAAATTATTAAAGTCTACATGATAGTGGGTTAAACTTCTTGTTCTCCAATTATTGGCTTTATCTAACTTCCAAGACTCCTGCCATTGAATATTTCCTCCTGGTGCGCTGGATTTAAAAGAAAAATGAATAGCGTCTCTATCCCAACCACTTCGTATAACCGTTAACCCTAAATCAGGCCAGAATCTACTTAATGGCAAATCATTTGGTGCTTTGGTTTTGATTTTCGGATTATACCATATTAATTCCATAAAGGCTTCAGGCATAATTCCCGGGAATATTTTACTTTGATATGCTTCTCTAAAGAGAAATTTAGTTCGCACTTCTTCCCCCATCCACTGTGCATATTCATTGTCATATTCAGCTGCCAATTTGTAATAGGCAGCTATTGAATGAGAACTACGTGTATCATGTACATCTGCGAAATTAATATTTTCTTCCATATTTGGTGCTGTTTGATATAACTTAAACCAAAATGTATTTTTTAGAAAATCGCTTTGAAACAAGTCAATTTTTTCATGCTCACGAATTAATTCTGCTACTACCAAGAAAAAGTTTATTGCGTATCTCCAATAACCAGTCCCTTCATAATTAGAACCGTCTTTTGGCATAACATCCATAACATAAGTAAAATTATCCACTATTTCTTTGATCCAAATATTTGCTTCGTTATATTCATCCTTGATGGCATAAGCTGTTGTTAACAATCCACTATAATTAATCCAGTTATGATTCTGCCAGTAATCTGTTGACCAGCAATTGCCTTTATTTTTTTGTCCATATTCAAAGATTTTAGTTCCTTGCAAAATCAATTTATCAAGGAAAATCTTTCGTTCCTTTTCTTCTAATTCATCTTTTAACCAGCTGTAACTAAGTCCTAACCCGTATAGTAACCAGGATGCACTTAAATCCACATCTACTAAAAAGCCATAGCCCCAAACATCATAATTGACTGCTGTAAATATCCATCGCTTAGCTTCTTCAAAATATTGTTTTTGGCCAGTAAGAAGATAAGCAAGTGATAGATTCGCTGCCCCCATTCCAATATAGGTAATACTTGTTGGTGGATGTTCTTTGCTTAATTTTTGCTCTGAATACCATTTGCATTGTTCTAATAATCTCGAAAAATGTTCGCTTTTTTCTTCTCTAATATCTTCCTTTAAATTCTCTAGATTCTTTTTTAATAATAATTTCATATATACTCCTTTTAAATCATACCTAACACTGATAAACCAACGACAAAAGTAATTAAAGATAATGCTGTACTGATTATAACAATATTGGCTGCAAGTTTCGGGTCACCACCTAATGCAGTTGCCATTATAAAACTACTGATTGCTGTAGGGGAACCAAAAAGTACAAATAAAATAATTCTATCAATATAATCAAAACCTAGAACAATCCCAATAGAAACGACTAAGAAAGGATATACAATCAATTTAAGAAAGGCTGCTTTTGTGCTATCTATTACTGTACTCATTTCACTGAAATTCATATAAGCCCCAATGCCTATAAGCCCTAATGGCGTTGAAACAGTAGCCAGACTCGACAATGTTTGTTCAACCACTCCCGGAATGCTAAGACGAAAATATGCAGCTACAAAACCGAAAAATATTCCTATTATCAAGGGGTTTTTCGCAAATTTACATAGCATATTAAATATGTGCTTTACCATAGAATTAGATTGTCTTTTTGTCAATGCAGAAATAGCTAATATGTTATACAGCGGAATAATAACAATAAAAAGTAATGCCATTCTTTCAATAATCTGATCACCAAAAAGATTATATAAAATTGCATATCCCATAATCATGTAGTTACTTCGAAAGCTACCCTGTATAAAAGTTCCTCTACTATCAACTTTCTGAATAAATTTTTTAGACAGTCCTTGAGATATATAGTAGATTATCACTGTAGCTAAAGCAGAATACCCTGCAAATTTTAAAGAATCTATACTAAATAGAATACTTGTATCCGCCTTACTTACTTGTAAAAACAACATACTCGGCAAGCAAATATTAAACACAATTTTCATAGACATATGAATAAACTCTTCATTAACCCAATTTTTTTGACGTAAAATAACGCCTATGGTTATTGTTATAAAAACGGGTAAAACAACTAAAATAGCTGTTATTATTTGTTCCATAATCTCCTCTTTTCTAAATCAACTTTTTTTGCTCTTTTTTTCGCATTGCTATTGCAATAATGGCTGTTAAAATATTACTAAAAAGCATTGCATACCAAATACTATATTCTCCAATTTCTGCAAATAATTTCATAAGAATAATTACTAAGGGTAATCGAAAGGCATATAAACGAATCAAGCTTAAATATAAATTATATTTTGTCTTTCCTATTCCTTGGTAAAAACCAATAACAATCTGAAAGAACCCCCAGGGTATGATAGAAAAAGAATATGTTGACATGGCATTCATGATATGTTGAAATACTAGCGGATCTTTTTCAGAAAACTGACCTGCAATATTTGCTCTAAATATCCATATAATTGTCATTGTAAGAATAGAAAGAGCTAAAGCTGTTAAGTACCCTACTTTAACAGTTTGACTAATACGTTTATAATTTTTTGCTCCTAGATTTTGACTGATAATTGTTGCTGTAGCCGTACCAATTCCTGTTACACTAGCAAAAGCCAATGAATTAATTCTGTTGGTTACTCCATAGGCCACAAGGACTGCCTCCCCATAAAATAAGACTCTTTGATTAATCATTAAAAAACCGTATGACGTTGCACTCTTTTCTAATACTGATGGAATACCGATTCTGATAATATCATAAACAATACTTTTATTAAATAAATTTTTATTTATCTTAAGCACTTGCTTATTCCGACTAAAATACAAACTATACATTCCTGCTGCTGCAAGACTTAAATTTGCAATAAGTGTGGCTAGAGCAAGGCTAATAATACCCTTTGATAAATGCACGACAAAGAAATATGTTAAGAAAACCTTGATTACAATTGACATTATAAATAAAACTGATGGTTTAAAAGTATCTCCCTGAGCTCTTCGAATCCCAAGATATGCTGCTGAAATAAATTGAAATGGAGCAGCTAAAACTGTATATTTAAAATAAATATCACTTTTCAACAACAAGTTCTCTGTGACGCCTAATTGAATCAAAATATTTTCTGAAAAATGAGAACAAATTCCTGCAACTAATATACCTAACATTATTGATATTATTATTAAATTGTTGGCATATTGAAACTCTTTTACCTTGTTTTGTTTTCCTATTTCACGTGCAACCAAGCTTGCTCCTGCAATAGATAAACCTACGCCAATTGAAGTAATCATCTGATTAACCGGACCCACGAAAGTTACTGCCGCTGTTTCATTAACGCCTATGGTCGTAACGAAGTATGTATCAATAAGCTGATATAATGCGTTAAAGAAGTTCATTAATATAATAGGACCTGCTAAAAAGCTGATACTTTTTAGCAGGTTCCCTTTTAAGATATTATTTTTCATTTTTCCACCTTATAGGAAATCTTGTCCTCCATTAATTTGAATAACTTCACCTGTTAAGAATGATGCCTTCTCACTTACGAGGAATTCGATTACCGAAGCTACTTCTTCCGGTTGTCCAAAGCGTTTCATAAGAATATTATTTTTCCATGAGTTGAACAGCTCAATATTCGTTTCTTTTGTTGCTTGGTGAAAAGGTGTATCAATCGTTCCTGGAGATACAGCGTTGACTCTAATATTATACTCCGCAAGATCTTTTGCTAAAGCACGTGTTAGTGTGAGTACTGCTGCTTTAGCTGTTCCATAAATTCCAGCTCCTGGTCCACCTGAGTTCCATGCAGCAATTGAAGTGAAGTTTACAATTGATGCATTATTTCCCTTCTTCAACATTGGAATTGCTGAACGTGTGATAAAGAAAACACTATCTAAATTTAATGCCATGACACTACGATAAAAACTTGTTGACATGTCTTCAAATCTTGACCGTCCTCCTAAACCACCTGCATTGTTAATCAAGATATCTAAACTGTCATTTTCTTTTTGTATTGCTTCAAACCCTTCTAATACAGCTTTTTCGTCTGTAACATCAAAGATATGTAATTCAACGGAAATATTTTCTTTTTCTAATTCTTGAATTGCATTTTTCCCTTGTTCTTGATCAATACCATTTAATATAATATGGTATCCTAATTTACCCAATGCTTTAGCTGTTGATAAACCAATACCGCCCGTTCCGCCTGTAATTAATGCATTTTTTTTCATGATAATCCTCCTATTTTATAAAAAATCTTTTCGACTTGGTGTGAAAACATCAAGTAATTGACCTGCTTCTAAACATACAGCGCCATGCATAATATCTGGTTCTTTATATGTCATATCACCTGCTGTCAAAATCATTTTTTCTCCATCAATGTTAAATTCAAATTTTCCAGAAATAATATATGTCATTTGTTCATGCGGATGATTGTGCATCGCACCAATCGCACCTTTTTCAAAAGTGACCTCTACTGTCATCATATTTTCATCATACGCCAAAACTCGACGTTTAATGCCATTGCCTAAATCTTCAATTTCACATGTTTCGTGCTTAAAATAGTGCTTAATCATAACTATTCTCCTCTCTGTAATTCCAAGTAACGTTAAATTCTGCCTTTTTCATTTTTTTTCGAATAAGAAGACTTCTTCTTAATTTATTCACAGGATTGTCTGGCGTCCAGGCTATATAGACTTCACAATCAAGTGTATTAAAAACGCTTTCTATTTGGATGTCTTTAATTTGCCAATTTAATACAATCTCTTGCGTATTATCATCTAACTTCATGACATTCTCATAGTATTGATAGCCATTTTTTTCATAGCCTAAATCACTAGGTTTCCAATTATATATTTTAAGGCTTTCTTCTGTGATGTTTCCTTCATTGTGAAAGACATAATCATATGTTCTTTCTTTTTCCGATGTACAAATAAATTGATCTTGCAAACTTGTTTCTGAAATTTTAATTGACCTCTTAAAGTCAACATCTTCATATACTTTACTTGCCTGTGTCACACAATAGTCATCCTTATATTCTAATAGTTGCCCTGGTTCAACAGAGGTATGGTCTGTTCCATCTACAATCACCGTTGTATGTGAAGGTGTTTTTCGATGCCATTCATTACATATCACGGCCCCATATCCTGCATTTGATAAATCTCGGGTTATGAGTCTATCTACTGCTGTAATTTCAACCGACATTTTATCCGGATGTGCATGAGAAGGTCCATGATGTCCATATTTTACAAAGACATTCCATGTTTCATTTTTTAATATAATAAAATTTGAAGCTCCAAAATTTGTTGTACTAATATTTTGTTTTATCTTCCCATCTATATTAAATTCCGGAATAAAGATAAATCGTTCTAATGAAATTTCGTTTTTGTAATAGTAGGGTTTAGACAATGGCAGTTCAACACGTTCTGTATCCTTTTTTAAAATAGCACGTAAAATTTGGGCGATTTCACTGTTGTCACCAAAGAGTTGTACACCCATACTATATATGTATGAGTATGTTTTCAAATTAATATTTGGCCACCCATCATTGGGATTAGGTAAAATATGATTGCTGAAAGCATAGCTGTAGGCGGCTTTTAACATCTTCTCTAAAACTGATGTTTCTTCAAAAGTATAATTATATCTCTGAGCAAAAATTCCCAAATACATAAAACCTTCTAACGTAAAGAAGTTATAATGAATAGAACCTTCATACCAGAATCCATCTTCTGTGACTCCTTCTAGTAGCTGGCGTCGATTATTGAATTGTCCATTGAAAGCAAATTCAACTAAGTCTTCCCTAGATGAAAACAAACCAACCACACCAATTGCGTTATTCATCCAACATGAGATATTATGAATTTTTACAACCTGAGACTTTAGCAAATTGAAAAATTGTGATGCAAATGTATTTTTAATATAGTCAAGGAAATCTTTCGGTAAATCTTCTTTAATCAATTCAAGTGCCATAAAAATTCGAATAAAAAAGATACTTTCATTTAAGTTTTGGGGCATTATTCGCCCACATCCCCACTTCATTTCTTGGTAAGAATCAAAATAGAGTCCTTCCTTATTATGTAATGGAAATTCTTCAAATTTATATATATAAAACTGACTAATGTCACAAATTATTTTCAGCAAGTTTTTTTCTTTCGTTCTTTTATAAAGCGCTGCTGCTTTTAACACCGTTGTAGCAGCATTATTTCTATATATATATCTCCATACTTCTTTGTACAATTCTGACTTATAGCTTGTTTGGCATAATGGACAGCGATGTTCATCTTCATTCTCCGAATTAAACACAAGCGCCGTACCATCTTTTTCACAGAAATAATGATGCCCCCATGCTGTTCGATATATTGGGTCATCAGAAAATCCTTTTGCAAATTCTTCAACCTCTTGCTTCATTTTCTTTGCCATTTGCTCTACATTTAACATTATTTTACTCCTTTTATTCTAATATAAAATCTTTCTTTAATGCGCTCAAGTAAACTATAGACCAATGTGTAAAAAACCCCGAATAATATAGGTTCTCCCGGTAGAAAAATCTGATCTTCCGACAAATCAAACAGAAAAATCGCAGACTGATTTATACTTGAATAGATACTGGTAACGATAAGAATAATAAAAATGCTTTTTAATATAAATAAAAGATTACTAATGACACGTTGCAGTAGTGTGTTTTTTCGATGATTATTGTAGCGAATATGCTCTTTGGGGGACTTTATCATGTTACGGATAATTGTCCGTGTAATATAAAGTTCAAAAATCCCAATAGCAATCCCTAAGAAAAAAATATAATCAATTAAGGATTGTTGACCTCCTAAGTTAGTTCCCCACCCAATGAAAAAATACACAGCTCCTGCTGTCCAAAAGCGAATAATCCATTCTATTTTAGCGTCACTAAAAAATTTTTTCATACATTATTCACCTCTAAATTCTTGAATCAACATATAGAACCAAGAAAGAACATACGTTCCAATACCTACTCCGACTAAAATTAGTGATAGCTGAATTTGATCCAATTCTACAAGAGAATTGCTCTTGTAATCACTATACATTAGATACATAAAGTATCCTCCTGTTGCTACCGCAATAAAGATTGATCCCGTCGTTTGAAATAAAAATTTGCTGCTTTCATTGTTCTTTGACATTAAATTAAAGGTTATTAGTAGTCCAAATATGATATATAAAAACAAGAAGAATCCGACTTCTAATACAAATACTTTTGTGATAGCTGCAATATGAATTTGTGATAACGCTAATTGCATTATGGTCATAGCAACTATAATATATTTTGCAATTTTATACTTAAAGCTCTCCACTATGTCCACCTCCAACAATACGTTCTGTCGTTTCAATATCAAAGAAATGTACATGATCTAAAGAAAATTGAATATCAAATACTGTATCTATTTTAATGTCACGCCCAGATTTTAGACAAGCAATTGTATCTGTATTGTTCCAATCAAAATGCACCCACATATCTGCACCTAATAATTCAACAATTCCAGCTGTTATAGTCACTGTTATTTCATTGAATGTTTCTTGGTCATTTTTTCTTGAAATATCTTCTGGTCGAAGGCCTAACAATACCATTTGATTATTGTACTGTACTAATTTTTTCTTTTGATCTTCTGTTAATTCAAATGTTAAATCTTTTGAATGAAAATTCCCATTTAAGATCTTTCCTTCGACAAAGTTCATGGAAGGACTTCCTATAAATCCAGCTACATAAGCATTATTGGGATAGGAATAGACTTCTGCGGGTGTTCCTACCTGCTGTATGATTCCATCTTTCATAATTACCATTCGATCTGCCATGGTCATTGCTTCCACTTGATCATGAGTTACATAAATAAACGTTGTCTTTAATGCCTCGTGTAATTTCACTAGCTCATTTCGTGTTTCATGACGTAACTTAGCATCTAAGTTTGATAATGGTTCATCTAAAAGAAATACTTGAGCATCCCGTACAATTGATCGTCCTAGCGCAACCCGTTGACGCTGACCACCAGATAAGTTTCCCGGTTTACGGTTTAACAAGTTATGTAAGCCAACAATTTCTGATGCTTCAATAACTTTATCATGCATAACATCACTGTTTTGGTGACGAATAATAAAACTAAATCCCATATTTTCATAGACCGTCATATGTCCATATAATGCATAATTTTGAAAAACCATAGCTATATCCCGATCAGACGGAGCTAAATTATTTACTATTTTATCACCAATGTACAGCTCACCACTTGTTATACTTTCTAAGCCAGAAATCATGCGTAATAAGGTTGATTTACCACACCCTGACGGGCCAACTAATACAATAAATTCTCCATCATTAATTTCTAAATTAAAATCTTTAACAGCATGAACTTTTTTATCATAAATTTTATTGATATTTATACATTTTAATCCTGCCATACTTGCCTCCTAGTTGCTTTCAACATCAATCATATTGCTTGCTTTTATTTTGGCTCTGTGTAACGTTGTTATACTTGCAATAATTATTAAGACTCCCGAGATGATTAACAAAAACTTTAGAATAAGTGCTAATCCTGTAAATCCTTCTAATGGCAGTATTATTACCCTAAAAAATTGAATTAAACCAAACCCTATTGCAATTTTTGCCCAATTCACACTATAAATTTTCACCCTTATTGCAAGTAGAAAACCTAATAAAGTAAATATAATATTAAATATAATTACTGAACCAATAAGATAATTTAATGGTATTGCCTTTAATAATGATATAATAACCATAGTATTTAGGGCTAAAGCAATCAAAACAAAATTATATGCTTTTTTATTTTCTTGATAATTATATTTGCTTTCATTATGCATTTTTTGCACTCCTTTTCATAATAATTACACTTAAAAATAATATTGTTTCTAATAAAATGCAAATTGACATGATTGCAATTCCTAGGTAAAAAACCTCCGGTCGCGCCGTATAATTTGCTATCTGAGAAAAGTCAAACCTTTTATAAATGTTTGCATAATATACGAGGGCTGGAAATATAGTTGTAAAGTTATATACTGTATAAAGAAGCAATCCAAAGATAACAAAGGGTCCAAAGAAGCTCTTAGAATGTTTGTTTAAGTCAAAGGCAAGTAGCAAAATAGTTACAATTAGAATAACAAGACTTGTTCTAAAAATGAATTGATTAACTACCTGTAATCGTTTATAGAAGTCAAACATTTCCGTTGTTCCTTCATAAAACAAATTATAAAAATTCGTCATAAAACCAAGGGCATAAATAAATTGAATAACTGCTGTTGTAATAAGGCCATATACTATGATTCCCTGTTTATTTTTTACTTTTTTTGTGGCCATAAATTCCTCCTGATCATTGCTGCCTTATTTAGCAACTTATTTAGTGAACCTTATGGCTATGATAAGGTTTATAGACCTTTACCATAGTCATAAGAATATGTTCACTTAAAAATTGTGTTGTATCGATAAATAATAGTATGAATTATTGAAGCATTCGTTCATATGCATTTTTGTATACATCTATATATACGTCAACTCCACTTGCTTCAAACATTGCTTTTAAATCTTCAGGTGAATCAAGTGCGTTGCTTGAATCTGTAATGAACAAAAAGATTTGATCTGTTTGTTCTTCATTAATAGATACTGTTGCTAACTTTGCAGTGTCTTGCTCTGTAAGTGAAAATACTGTGGGTACTAGTTTAAATAATGGTTCTGTTGCATCATACGAAGTCATTCGTACTTCAGCTTCATTATACAATGCCCATGCATCCCATCCACGATTTACTGTATATTGATATTCAAATCCGATTTCCTTTTGATATCCGATTGGAATTTGTGACCCCATGAAATCTCTTAAAAATCCAGAAACGTCACTATTCTTCAGTTCATCCGCAGTCGTTAAAAGCCATTCATTAAATTTCGGATATTCAACCCCATCTGGACCCAAGAAAGTTTCTCCTTCAACCAGATTTTGAGGAATACCATAGTTTTGCGCTTGATGTCCTTCTTCAGTAAATAATAAGTTAAACATTTTTAGCGCCGAATTAATTTCTTCATCAGATGCAGCCGTTGAAATACCCCAACCATCCGGTTTAATTACTCTAGTATTCTCCATGTAGTGAATATATTCATCTGTTCCGATTTGTGTTAATGGTGGTAACATACCAACAACATCTGCATTCGCTGCTGTTGTTGATGCAATCCAGTCATATGTCATAAAACCAAATTGACGCTGACCTTCATTTTCATCTGATGAATAAAGTGCTTTTCTAAAATCGTCTTTAGAGCTCATTTCTGCAAATTCACTATGAATCAAACCTTCTTGGTATATATCCTGCAGATATCCTACAATTTCTAAAAAGCTATCTTCTGAATAAGAATAGGTCAATTCATTGTCTTCATTTAGGTAAAAACGCGCTGCATAAGAATCTGATCCGTGTACACGTTGGCCTCCAAAGTAAGTTGCCAATCGTACGACATCTTCTCTATATTCTGCTTTTCTTACAAAAAACGGAGAAATTTCAGCATCTGCAACTATTGAACCTGTCTCTAGTTTTGATAAAGTATTCGGTGACAACTCAATAACTCTCCAAAGTGCAATTAGTTCATCAATATCATATTGCGCTGTTGCATTCAAATATAAATCTGATGGTTTATCTAACTCAGGATATGTTTCACTTATATATGTCAGCAACGTTTCTAGTGCTACATCACGTGTTAATGTTCCATTACTTACTTCATTTTGAAGTTTAATAATATTACTTTCGTGTCTGTCTTCAAAGCCTTCATATTCTGTATTAATCGTTGCTGTCTCTGCTTCTAAGGCAGCATCTGAATCTAACAGTGCTGTTACCCAACTTTCGCGTCCTGCAAAGACACGTGCATAATTTCCAATTTCTGCAACATATGGCAAATAATATACGCCTCCATCATATGCTGTTATCGCATCAAGTACATCTTGATTTTCTTCAAAGAAAGCTTTGACTGCAGGCATATCATTCATTCGTGTGGTTAAATCAAGGAAATAACCTTGTGGTCCATAAGATACAAAATCTTCAGCAATTGAATTTCCACCATAAATTGTCGCATCGGAAAAACTAATTGCAGCAGCTAAGTCCATCATTTCTGTCGCTTTTTGGTCTTGTATTGCCATGTCTTCAATAGAAAATCCTAATAATTTTTCGTAATATTGCCATGTAGGTTTTAAATCACCTTGAGCAACAGATGTACCATCTGGTAATATTAATGGCGTCGCTTGATTATAGGTAATTGTCCGTTGGTTATTTCCCATTGAAATGTTGATTTCAAGGTTGTCTGCATACTCTAATTCTTTCGTCATAGCACCTTCTGATGAATCATTTGTTGATGTGTCTTCATTCTCTTCCTGTGCTACAGGATCTTGTGTCAAATCAGTTGAATTACAACCAATTAAACTCCCGATCATTAACATAACTAAAAACATTGCTACATACTTTTTCATTTCTTTTCCTCCTTTTATTTTGTGCACTATGTGCTAACAAACTTTTCTAACCTTTAACACCACCAAGATTGACGCCTTTTGCAAAATACTTTTGAATATGTGGGTAAATCAGTAGTACAGGTATAATTGATGATACAATAATCGCATAGACATAAGAATCTGCTGCATAAGGTAAATCAAGCGGCATATCATCAAACATAGATTGATAGTTTTCTACTAATATTCGCATATATACTTGCAAAGGTAATTCCATTGGATTAGTCAATAGCAACCTTGACCAAAAATAACCATTCCAGCGACTTGTCGCATAAAAGAGCGTTACGGTTGCCATCGCAGCCCGTGACATAGGTATGAAAATCTGACCTAATAGCTGGAATTCATTAACACCATCAACACGGGCAGCTTCTTCAATTTCTTTAGGTACACCTTCAAAATAATTTCTAAGTAATATAATATTATATGCTTGGATTCCAAATGCAACTACAATTCCCCATCGGTTAGCTACTCCCATGTTTACATAATTCAAGTATGTCGGAATCATTCCTGCATTAAACCACATTGTAAACACGACTAAAAAATTAAATTGTCGTCTGAATAAAAGCCGTCGTTTTGCTAATGCATATGCTCCAAGTGTTGAGATAAATACACTCCACGCTGTACCAAACATGGTATAAAACAGCGTATTAATATATGAGATCCAAAACCCTTTATCCTCATATAGTAATTTATATACCTGAAAATTTACGTTTTTAGGCAATAGAACAATTTGACCGGATTCATATGCTACTTTTCCACTAATTGAAGCCGAAAAAGCATATACCACAGGATATAGTGCCATTATCCCAAACGCTCCAATCAAAACATATGAAATCACTTTAAAAACTGCTTCACTTCTGTTTAATCTATCCATAGTTCCTCCTACCACAATGAAGTTTCTGACACTTGCCTACTTATAAAGTTCGCTCCCATTACAAGCGCAAATCCTATAAGTGCATTAAACATTCCCGCCGAAGCTCCTAGTGCCTGATTACCACCTTGTAATCCAATTCTAAAAACAAAACTGCTTAATACATCCGCTGTTTCGTAAGTATTCGCGTTATATAACAAAATAATACGTTCATATCCTACGGTTAACATTTGACCAATTCGCATAATAATCATAATAATCAATGTCGGTGCCATCCCCGGAAACGTCACAAATCTAATCTCTTGTAATTTATTTCCTCCATCAACCTTTATTGCCTCATAAAGGGTTGGTGAAACACTCATAATTGCGGCAAAATAAACAATTGAACTATATCCCGCTTCCTTCCATATTCCTGTAATAATATATAAGGGTCTAAAAAATGATGCTTCTTGTACGAGTTTTGTTCCTTCCGGAATAATATTTAACCCCATCAAAGCCGTTGCTATAACACCAGTGTTCACTTCACCATTATATAGGAGTGTTAAAACCAAGCTTGTAATTGTAACTTCTGAAAGAAAGTGCGGTAAATAAGTAAGGGTTTGAATCACTTTTCGATAGCCATTATGCGTTAGCTCACTAAAGAACAAAGCTAATATAATCGGTATAGGAAATCCATAAATCAATCCATATAAACTTATGAGAAATGTATTTCTAAACGCTCTCCAAAATTGGTCCGCAAAGGCTCCATTAATCAATGATATAAAGTTCGAAAACCCAACAAATTCACTTCCGCCTATCCCTAGATTCGGCTGATAATTTTTAAAGGCAATGAGCAAACCTCCCATAGGCTTGTAGGCCCATAATGCAAACCAGATAACTAACGGTAAAAGCAATGCATACAGTTGCCAATCCGAGAGTATGACCCGACCATACCTTACCAGTTTACTTTCTTTAATAACTGATTTCATCTTCATTTCTTCGTCTCCTTGTCTTCATTAAAATATATTGTCATATCCACCAACAATTCTTTTTGATGTCTAATTATCAGTAAAACAATATAACTCATCAGCAAACTAAATAACTGTCGACTGAAAATAAGTACGAGTATTTCCAAAAAAGGATACCCCATCAACGATGCCACAATGCTATATACCACCATAACTATTCCAAATGTAGTGACAATATATAACATAAATCTCCATGTTGTCGATACGATTTCATAAACAGATCTTTTTCGGAAAATAATAGGAATTAACATGACTGAACTATAACTTAGTAAGTGGATGACAACTATTGAAACTCTAAGTTCTGGTGTGAAAATAAGTGTTGCTACCACTGTTGATATACTAACAATTCCACCTACAACTCCCCAACGTAGCATCGCTATAATCGTAATCATCATTGAAAAACTAAGATAAAACCCAGCCCCAGGTAATTTGATATGCAAATACTGTCCCATTATTTCCGCAACAAAGGCTAACACAAGCATTAGCGTTAAATCAAGACGTTTATATTCGTTTAGCGACATAGATTATTCCACCTTCTTAATAATTCCATTAATAATTCGGTAGTTTTCTTCTTGATTATAAGTTTGAATCTTAACTTCTTTAATATTATCCGATGAAAACTGTATCTCCACTGGACATTTTTCAGAAGAAGAATAAGGCTTAATAATTGTCAAAAACTCCATTTTCTCGTTTTTCACTTGATTTTTTATCGTTAAGCCTTTCATATGTGTTTCTCGGTAATTATCCGGCTCTTGTGTTGTCATTACCGCTCGCACCGTGTTCAAATGCTGGCCAACACTAACTTCTTGACTTGCTTTTTGCCATAAACACATTGCCGCCAATCCATTTTTATATTCGGCTTTTACTTGAGTCATCGTTGCATCGATAGCAATATTTTCCGGATATGTTTCTGTGTACATCTGCCAAGTATATTCATGTATATTTTCACTATCTGTCTTATCGTAAAATATAATACATCCTGATTCTGTTATTAACATTTGACGTTCAACTTGTTTCATTTTCAATGCTTTTTTATAAGTCTTTGCCGTTTCGCCTATTGCATACACTTGATTATTTATAAATTCTACACTTTTCATCTCACCAATCATGTCTTGTGTATAATTTTTAAATATATTATTAACACCTTCATCTTCAAATCCTTGGCCATCGACAAGAATCATATTATGGTCAGAAGCTTTAACTGAACGATTGTATCCATCATCGATGCTTAAAAATTTACCACCATAATGAATTATAAAGCTATTATTATCGGGGTGCTGATGCGACAATCCAAAACAATTATATCCTTTTTTGTTTTTTAGTTCCCAAAGTTTTTCCCATTGAGTTTTACCACCTGGAGATCCAGACTTAAAAGAAACATGAAGAGCATCTCGTGCCCATGAATCTCTATAAACAACTAATCCAAGATCTTCAAAATACTTTGTTGTTGGTAAATCATCCAACAGTTTTGCCTCAACTGTTGAATCATAGAACAATAGTTCAAAGAAACACTCCGGAAGTATTCCCGGCTTGACACCCGATTCAAAGGCTTCTTTATATAGGTGGTTATTAACAACAAAATCTCCCATGTACTGTGCGTAACCATTCTTAAATTCCGAGGCTGTTTTGTAGTAAATAGCCGTCGAATGACCACTATATTTATCATGGCAATCTCCAAAGTTAATCTGCTCTTCCAAGTTCGGTGCACTTTGATATAAACGATATTCAAATGTATTTTTCAAAAATTCAGAACTTTTGAAATAATTAATACCTTCTCGCTCATTAAGCAGGTGTGCATACACAAACAACCACATGGCTCCATATCTCCAATAAACCACACCTTCATAATCACTTCCATCTGCCGCCATATTTTGATAAACATAGTCAAAATTCTCTTTTGCACTCGTAATCCAATCAAGAGCTTCATCTCGGTATTTTTCTTCACTTAAAAGTGCATAACCTGCAACTGCTAGACCGGTAAGATTGATCCAATTATGATTCTGCCAATAATTCGTTGACCATCCTTCACCTTCCGTTTTAACTTTGAATGTATACATACGACGACTCTGGAGTAATAACTTTTCGCAAATCTCATTTTTTTCTTCTTGTGTTATTACATCTTTAAGCCAATCATATCCAATGCTTAATCCAAACAATATCCATGCAGCTGATAAGTCCACATCAACAAGATGTGCATGTCCCCAATGCGGATAATTAACAACGGTTTTTATAAACCGTCTTGCATCGTCTAAATAATGTTCCTGTTCTGTCAAAACATAAGCTAAGGCTAAATTTGCAATAGCTATCCCCATATAAGTCGAACTACCTTCTGGATGGTTTTCGCTCAACCGCATATTATGGTAACGAACACATTGTTCATCTAAGCGGCGAAAAAAACGTTTCTTATTGGTATATATACTTGATCTTAGTTCGTCGATATTTTCTTGAATAAATACATAATCTTTCATGTTTCACCTCTTATTTCGTATATGCGTATCCGTTACGCTAATATAATAATAACATACTCTACTTTTCTTGTCTAGAGTTTTTTTAATATTTTGCACAAAAAAAATCATTTTAAACTGAACACAAGCTACATTTAATACAAAAAAGACAAAAAAAAATATTTCTCTCTGTATTTACGTATCGATTACGCAATTTTTCGTATGCATGTATAAAATTATACATGCATACGACATCCCATTTTCTCTGATATCAAATTCGCTTTTTCTTTAACAAGGTTTGCCTCATACTCGATGTTAACGTGATCAGTATACAAACCGCTAATACTTAATGCCGCAATCACAGTTCCTTCATTATCAAAAATAGGTGCTCCTATACATAGCAAATGTTCGTTTTGTTCTCGATTATCAATTGCATATCCTAATTTTCTGACTTTATCAATTTCTTCTACAAGTATTTGAGGATCTGTAATGGTATACGGAGTTTTTGAAATTAATTCGCTAGTTAATGTTTTCTGATACAATTCATCATTATACGCAATAATACATTTCCCTAAGGATGTACTATGAAGGTTTGTTCTACTTCCTATTGAACATGTCGCTACTAAAGGATTTTCTGGTTCATACTTATAAATATAAGTAATACCTCCATTAACTTCCTTGCCTATAAAAACAGTTTTATTAACTTGATTTCCTAACGTCTCTACAATCGGTTTTGCCTTATCTATAAGGGTCATGTTACTTATAAATGCATTTCCTATAAAATACGCCTTCACTCCAATTCCATACAACTTGCTTCGTTGATCCACTATTTCAATCATTTCTTTTTCTAGTAGTGCTTTAACAATATCACTCGTACTTGTTATAGGAAAATCTAATTCAAGAGCAATTTCCGAAAGTGTCATTCCTTGAGCATTTTTTGCGATAAGTTCTAAAATACTTATAGTTCGAAGCGTCGATTTATTAATAGCCATTTTTTTCACCTTTACCTTTTTTCATTATTATACAAAAAAAAAATGAAAATGTACAGATGTTTTTGTATATACGCGAACATTTCGCTTATACATATTTTCTTTGTATTTCTGATATTATAATAAATATACAAAAAAACACCTTTAGATGCGTGTCAAAATTATTGACAATCTAAAGGCATTTAGTTGTAATTTTAACACATTTGATATATTTTGATAATATCTTCCTTCGTAATCGGTCTTGGTCCGTTTGTTGTATTTGGCTCATTTCCTGGGAACATTCTAACAACATCATCTGCCATCTTTTCAAACTGTTCTGCAGATATATTTACATCAGCAAGTGTTAAATGGGAATCTGTAGACTTCAACCATTCTACGACCTTCACAGATAACAACTTAGCCGCTTTTAAATCATCTTTTTCTGTAACTCCAAAACATCTTCTTGCTAACTTCGCCCATCTATCAGGCATCACATCTGACATCACTTCTAGATATGGAGGTATAACGATAGTCATACCTCTTCCATGAGGTAGGTCGTAAATCGCGCTTAACGGCATTTCGATTGAATGCATTGGGATAGAGCCTGTTCTTCCAAGAGCTTGAATCCCAGACCAACCAAAAATAGAACATAATGCAAGCTGACCTCTTACTTCCATGTCCTGAAGATTGTTTATAATCATGTCAAAATTCTCTTTCAATGTCAAAATAATACCTTCTGTTATTCTATCAGCAAATTCAGATTCTTCTTGGCTCGATAAATAATGTTCAATTAAATGTGAGAAAATATCGACACAACTATCTTTTGTTATTGATAACGGTACAGATGTCAATAATTCCGGATCAACAATTGCAACTTTTGGGAATCGATAAGCCGATCTCGAAAAACTCTTTTCATTTGTCTCAGCATTTGTCAACACCCCACCTGCATTACACTCTGAACCTGATGCAGAGATAGTAGGTATGGAAATAATTGGATATGCACCTATATACTCTCTTGGCACCCGATCTCCTAAGACAACATAATCCCAAGACTTTCCACCTGAATATCCAGTTGCCGCAATATATTTTGAACCATCAATAACGCTTCCACCACCAAGGGCAATGACAAATTCACAGTTTTCTTCCTTAAAAAGATCAATCGCTTTATCAATAGTCTGGGCTCTTGGATTAGGTTCAATTCCTGTAAAAGTCACAAATTCAACTCCGGCGTCTTTAAGTGAGGACTCCACTTTGTCAATAATTGGATCTAAGAATCCTCCTCTTGCATACGTTGCAATCATTGCTTTGCTGCCATATCTTTTCGCTATTTGACCAATCTCTTTAATTCGGCCAACTCCATACACTAATTCTGTTGGGAAATTCCAATTAAAATTATTCATTTTTAATTCCTCTTCTTTAAATTAATCTTTATTTAGTTTCTTAGTTTCTTTTCGTATATCCGTATCGATTACGTATTTATGAGTATAATAATACACCATAAAAAGATATATTGCAACTCTTCATTTTGTCCAAATAAGGTCTTCTAACTTTCTTTTTGGTACATGGTGAACATTTTTCTCATCTCGATAATAAGCCATACTCTGTCCAGCGGACAAATCATCCACAACAACTCTTTCACCTGCCTCACCTAAGGCAATGATGAGAAGACATTGTAATGAATCCGGAAAGTTCAGAAGTTTTTGCAAAACCGGCTTATTGAAAGCTCCAATTATACAACTTCCAAGTCCTAAAGACTTTGCACCTAGCACTATACTTTGAGCCGCAATTCCGTGGTCGACTCCGGGATTTGTTCCGATTGTTTTATCTAAAAGAATACAAATATATGCCATCGGTTGTTCGCCCTCAGCTGGCCCCTTCCAATCATTTAAAGCCCCAGCCCACTTAATCTGTTGATTTACTTTATTTCGTAGTTCTCTATCCGTTATAAACATGTATTTTAGCAATTGACGATTGGCACCACTTGGGCTGTATCTAGCATATTCAACAAGTTTTTTCAATGTTTCCATCGAGATTTCTTTTTGTTTGAAGCGTCGTGTTGATCTCGCTTCTTTTATCAGCTCTATAAATTCCATATACTCTCCAATCATTTTTAATTCAAACTGTCACTTAAATTATTGTTCATCTCATTATAAAATTCTAAATCCTGCTCCAAGAATTCAATAAAATCATCTTGTTCCCTAAAATCATAGTTAAGTCTAAGCTGTGAAAGCATATCTATGAAGTTTTTATCTTTTGCCGCATTTGCAAAGCCTTCCATAAGAATACGTTTAACTTCAGGATCTACACCTTGTGGAATCGCTAGCCCCCGCCATGTATAGATACTGAAATCATATCCTGATTCCTTAAAAGTTTTCACATCCGGAAAAGCTTCCAAACGTTCATCAGCTAATACGGTCAATAGTTTCATCTCACCTTTTTCCAGATGTTGGACTACTTCGGATGTCCCTGCAATTACTATATCCAGCGAACCTCCCAGTACATCTAAAACAGCCAACGATGTACCATTATAAAACTTACTTTCAAATTTGATATCAGCTTCTCTTTCAACACCCTTTGCCGCAAGATCCCAGTTACTTCCTTTTCCTGCACTACCTATTGTATATTCCTTATTTTCCTTATAAATACTTTCAACCAATTCTTCTATACTATTAAAGGGAAAATTCTTGGATACAACCATAACTCCAGGTTCTGTATTCAGCAAAAGTAAAGGCTCAATATCTGTATAGTTGAAATCAAGAAGCCCAAAGACAGATAAAGAATTTGTTTCGGTGGTGATAAGGGTTACTGTATAACCGTCAGGTGCGGCAAGCAGCCCTTCTCTCAGACCCCTGGCTCCACTTTCACCTAATTTATTAACAGCAACGACCGGCTGATCGAAGTAATTATTGGCAGAGACAATCAGAGCTCTAGCAACACTATCCGTCCCACCTCCTGGTGCGAAAGGAATAACAATCTGAATTGCTCTACTGGGAAACTCTTGATTTTGCTCAGGAGATTCAAATCCTATCTCATTTTCGATGACAACAGGATTCTTCACGCAGCTTATTAATAATGCCATTACAATGAATAATATAAAAGATAAACAAACTTTTTTTCTGCCCTTCATCACACATCTCCTATTACTATAAATTTAATACCATATTATCAAAAGCTCCCTTCCCTGTAAAGTAATAAAATGAACATCCTTACTGCATTTTTGCTTTATCATTCAACTTTTTCTGCTTAATTAATGCGCTTACTAGGGATACAGCTGCAAGTACTAGCAAGGCTACACTGATCGGCCTTGTATAAATAATGGACCAACTTCCTCTTGATATTAAAAGCGCTCTTCGTAGATTACTTTCTGCCATAGGTCCAAGAATCAGAGACAAAAGAATTGGAGAAACCGGAAAATCATATCTTTGCATGAAGTAACCAATAACACCAAAAATAATGGCTACCCATAAGTCAAAAGCACTGTTTCTCATAGAATATGCTCCTACTAGCGATAATACAAACACGGTAGGAATTAGTATGTTCTTGTTTACAGTAATAACTTTTGCAAAGACCTTAACTCCTAGCGTACCTACGATGAACATAGCAACATTTGCAACCATCATCGCGGCAAATACACTATATACGATATCCATATGATCACGATAGAGTAACGGACCTGGTTTCAGACCTTGCATTACAAACGCCCCCAACAGAACTGCCGTAACCGCATCTCCAGGAACTCCTAGTGATAATAGGGGAATCATAGCCCCTCCAGTAC
>ASRK01000045.1_pt1 | contig 30263 bp, 26 predicted proteins | sample 693218 | NCBI WGS metagenome assembly ASRK01 (sample SAMN02169240, study PRJNA158439) | bioreactor metagenome | isolation source: day 48 sample from continuous culture bioreactor inoculated with sediment... | place: Germany: Bremen
ACAAAGGCTGCAACTTGTGGATAGCCCGCTCCATTATCTAACAGCTCTGCTCCCAAGGGAAAGGTTACAAACGGGGGCATAAACGCAATAGAACCAACAAGCATACCTGTGAGAACACCTAAAATCCCAGATTCCTCACCAAGCACCGTTTTTATTGTTTGAGGGGTTACTATACTAAGTACTATTCCAACGATTAGAAACAAAGGAATTAACACCGGCACAATCTTAATAAAAGCCATCCAGCCTTTCTTTATCGCTTTTTTTGTTTTCCCTCTGTCTTTAACGACCGAAATCACAAATAATATAAGTGCAATTCCATATAGAATAATTGTTGACATATCCATTCTAAATTAATCCTCCTTAAAAATCTTTTAATTTAATATGTAGATATTATAGCAACTATATTCTATTATTGCAATATATAAATTCAAGAATATTTACTTGTCTAAAGTTGAATATCCTTTTAACCCTGAGTACTATCTCTTACAATTAAAGAAACAGGTATTCTTAAAACAAGATTTTTTTGCTTTTCCTCTTCCTCTGTAATGAATGAAATGAGTAACTTTCCTGCCTCAACCCCTATCCTATATTTATCTTGTGCTATAGTTGTTAATGCTGGTGTAATATATCTTGCAATCTCAATGTCATCAAATCCGATTACCTCTATATCTTCCGGAACTTTATAACCCGAATCAATTAGAGCTCTGATGGCACCAATCGCAAGCATATCTGAGCCCGCATAAAGTGCTTCTGGTAGAGAATTATAATTCTTAATTAATTTCATTCCTGCATCATATCCATCTTCATACTTATAGTTGGATGCTGTGATAACTATAGGTTCATTTTTTTCATGAAACTGTTCATACATAAATTTTTTATATGTTTCGCATCGTTCTTTTCCGGAGAAGGAACTTTCAGGGAGTGAAATATGGGCAATTCTTTTTTTATTATTCTGCAAAAAATATTCCATTGCCATCAATGTTCCTTGTTCATTATTGGATATAATTGCCGGGCAATTAAGATCAACCTTATTTACACTTACTACAGGTATATCACTTTCTATTAATTCAATTAATTGTTCATCTTTATCATCTATAGTAACAATTAAGATACCGACAATTCTTCTTGATTTGCACCATTCGAGATAAGTTAATTCTCGCATCCCTGCTTTGCGGGATACAAATGTAATCTCAAACCCCATCTGCTCAACATATGTTTTAAATGATTGTAATATGCCGCCAAAATGTTGATGTTCCAATCCTATTTCCAATGATTCGTGATAAATGACACCAATAGACCTACTTTCATTTGAAATCAAATTTCTCGCAGTGACATTTGCCACATAGCCAAGTTCTTTTGCTACTCGTTCAATTTCTCTTTTTAAAGGGGGACTCACATGTCTCGTGCTATTTAACGCTCTTGATACAGTACTAGAAGCACACCCTACCTTTTTAGCAATATCATAAATTGTAACCATTTTTATAAATCATCCCCTTCCTAAATAATAGCGTTCTTCTAATAGTATACTAATAATTCAAAGAACATTCTATAGAAACTACAAAATTTATCGATTTATATAAGAAAAGACGATTCGCTGATATCGATTCGTCTTTTCTTATATTATACATTCTACCCTTTAACTGATCCTAAAGTCGTTCCTTCAATAATATACTTAGAGAATATTAAATAGATTATAATTAATGGTGCTACCGATAATGACAGGCCTAAATACATTGCGCCGAAATCTGTTTTGTAAACTTCCCCCCTAAGCAAGGCTATAAGCATTGGCAAGGTATATTTTGATTTTGACGATATAATCATCAACGGTGTAAAAAAATCATTCCATGAGATAACAAACGTGAATATTCCCATCGTTGCTAACGCTGGTTGGATTATTGGCAAAATGATTTTATGATAAATATATATTTCACCGGCTCCGTCGATTTTAGCAGCCTCCAAAAGCTCGACGTGTAATATTGTGTCAAGATACTGTTTAATAAAGAACACAGTAGCTGGTGCAGCAATCATTGGAGCAATCAACGGAATATATGAGTTAGTCAAACCCAATTTAACCATTAACTGGTAAAATCCAATCATACTTAGTTGAGGTGGAATCAAGATACTAATGATGACAATTGCATATAAATATTTTTTGAATCTAAACTTATACACTTTAAATCCATATGCTGTTAATGCGGAAAAGTATAGAGATAAAATTGTTGTTGATGATGCAATAAATATACTATTTTTAAACCCTGTTCCTACATCGAATCCTTGAGATAAAAGCGCATCAATATTTTTGAAAAAGTAAGTGCTTGGTATTAACGAAAACACTTGGGTTATTTGGTCAGAAGCTCTAGTCGCATTAACAAATAAGACCCAGAAAGGAAAGATACTTAAGAATGCTAAAATAATTAAAAATACGTACAATATGATTTTTAAAGTTTTTTTCATTTTATCCTTCTCCTTCTTCTTTATCATTAAAAGCCCTAAATAAAATTAATGTTACCAACGAAATAAATATCAGCAAATAAACAGATGCTGTTGATGCAATATAATAATTTTGTGACCCCGTAAAAACCTGCTTGTAGATAAACATTGTAATAGTCTCTACTGCATAATTCGGTCCGCCATCTGTCAACAAAAATGGTATATCAAACATTCGCATTCCTCCTGCGAAATTTGTTACAAAAACAAACAATAAAATAGGTTTTAATAATGGCAACGTTATTTTAGTAAATTTCTTAATACTGTTTGCACCATCTATTTCTGCTGCCTCATATAAACTTGGATTGATCCCTTTCATTCCTGCTAAAAGAATAATCATCGTTTTCCCATACCACATCCAAAATCCGATAAATGCAACGATAATTCTTGTTACGGTTACATTTCGATAAAAATCGAACGGCTTATCAATAATACCTAGATCAACCAACAGCAAATTGATTGAACCGTTCGGCGAAGCGAATAAACTAATGAATAAAATCGCAATAGAAGCTGCAGTAATGATATTCGGCATATAAAATAATACTTTAAAAATACCTCCACCTCTTATATTGCTTGAATTGGATGCAAACACAGCCGCCAAAAAGAGTGCCAATCCTATTTGAGGTAAATAGTTCATTCCCCAAACAATTAATGTATTTACTATTGATTTAAGAAAAAGTTCATTCTGTAATATGTCAATATAATTCCTAAAACCTACAAACTCATATTCTGTGTTAAATCCCCATAAATCAGTAAAACTCAAGAGAATAGTATTCAGGATAGGGGTTAAATGAAAAATCAAATAAGCTATAAAGAATGGAGCAATAAAAAGGTAACCATACCATTCATTCTTCTTTAATCCTCTTTTTTTAACCAATACAACACCTCCTTTCTCAATTTTGTCATGTAATGATTAATCTATAGTTACGTTAGGAATAGCATTTTTTACTGCTACTTTTAAATCAGCAATTGCTTCCTCTTTCGTTTTCTCTCCATTTGCATAAGCCGTTAATTGTTCGACAAACAATCCTTTTATATCTCGGTCATATGCTCCTATAGCTGTCGGATTGATTCCGTCTGACATACCCGCAAATTCTTTAATAATATGCTGTCCACCTAGGAATTCACTTTCCATGTCATAAAATTGTTCGTTAACACCTTCATGAGCTGTTAAATCATTTTTATCAATAATTAATTGATTCAAATGTTCCTCATTTAAAGTGAAAAATTCAATAACAGATACCGCTTCTTCGGGAACACTTGAGTCAGCATACATACCTAACCAAGTACCACCATGAAAATATGGTCTTGGTCCTTGGATAACTGCCCAATCACCTGATGTTGAATTACCATTTTCATCCGTGCTGTTTTGTGTTAATACATATGGATGTCCCCATGCTGGCAAGAAATAACCTAATGTAGTATCGTGAGACATTCCATAATACCATCCCTCTGACCACTGATTATTATTTTCAGTTAAGTCTTCACTGATTAATGTTTTTGAAAGGTCAAAATATGTGTTTAATAAATCATCCATAACAAATTCGTTATTTTCATTAATCCAAGCCTCTTCACGTGTATTTAAAAATACATTAATGAAATCAGTAATACCTGGAACAATTGAAACTTCACCATTAGATTTTTCATTGATTAATCTAGCTGTTTCAATAAATGTATCCCAGTCTTTAACATATTCCTGCACCTCTTCCGGTTCAGTAACGCCTAAATATTCTTCTGCAATACTTCGACGGTAATAGAAACCACCAGGTGTTGATTGATTAGACAGTCCTTTTACAGCACCTTCTGAATCACTACTGATAACAAGCGTATAATCAACAACTTCTGATAAGTCTAATCCATAATCATTAAGGTCTGCTAAGTATGGAGTATTTACAAATTTCTTTACATATGATAAATCCATAGCAAAAACATCTGGTGCATCTGCTCCTGTTTGTAATGATTGTTGCAATTTCGTCATATACGTAACTTGATCCGGAATAACGGTCACATTAATGTCAAAATCAGCATCTTGGTTAGCAGGTCTCCAGTATTCATCAATTAATGTTTCAAAATCTGTGTTAAACGTCCAAAATTCTACAACAACTTTATCTTTACTGTCTGTTGCCGTTTCTTCTTTGCTCGTTTCTGTGTTCATTTCTTCTGTTGATTCTTCTTTGTTGCATCCCACCAATGTCATTAATAAAATTGCCACTAGTATCAAACTTAATAATTTTTTCATTTGATTTCTCCTTTTAATTTAGTTGACAATCGATTGTCTATGTTTGGCAATCGATTGTCTGGATTATACCACATTTTTTTCTCTTTCGCAATATATTTTCCAATTTCTTGTTGTGTTTTTTTCTTTTATGTTGTAGTATGTTTTTGAAAAGGAGTGACTAAAATGAAAACTATAATTATTAAAAACGTTGAGATTATTCTCACAAAACCTAAGGATCACAATTTAATCGCTATAAAAATCACTACGAATATTGATGGTCTATATGGTGTTGGATGTGCTACTTATCAACAGCGGCCAAAAGCCGTAAAAACTATGGTTGAAGAATACCTAAAACCTCTATTGGTCAATCGAAGCGCCAACAATATTAATGACCTTTGGAATATGATGATGGTAAATGCTTATTGGAGAAATGGACCTGTTTTAAACAATGCAATATCTGGTGTCGATATGGCTTTATGGGATATTAAAGCGAAAGTTGCAGACATGCCTCTTTATCAGTTACTCGGTGGAAAAGCAAAAGACGCCATCGCTGTCTATCGTCACGCAGATGGTTTAACACTTGCAGAAGTTGAAAGTAATGTTAGAAAATACGTTGATGAAGGATATAAATATATCCGTTGTCAAATGGGCTTATATGGTGGCAAGGAAGCCGTTCCGCATATGACAAAAAATCCTATGGCCGGAGCATATTATGATCAAACCACGTATATGCAAAGTGTCGTAAAACTATTTGATCACATCAGAAATAAATTTGGATATGATATTCATTTACTTCATGATATTCATGAACGATTAACACCAATTCAAGCCGTTAATCTAGTCAAAGATCTTGAAAAATATAAACCATTTTTTATTGAAGATCCTCTTCCACCTAACCAAACAGAATGGCTGGAAATGATTAGAAATCAATGTTCTACACCAATAGCAATCGGTGAATTATTTAATAATCCAATGGAGTGGAAAAATCTTATCATAAATAGACAATTGGATTTTATAAGAGTACATATTAGTCAAATTGGCGGTATTACACCTGCACTAAAATTAATGAGTTTATGTGATGCTTTTGGGGTGCAAATAGCTTGGCATGGGCCACCAGATATGACACCTATTGGCCATGCTGTAAACCTTCATCTAAATATAATTGCATCAAATTCAGCTATACAAGAATGGGATGCACCTAATCAGAATACTAAGGATGTTTTTCCAGGTACTAATGAAGTTGAAAACGGCTATCTTTACCCTATAGAAAAAGCTGGTATTGGTGTCGATCTGAATATTGAGGAAGCCAAAAAGCATCCTCATAGAATCGAAATTCAGGAGTGGACCCAAGCGAGACTTCCTAATGGAACTATTCATACCCCTTAATATATTATTGCTTTTTAAAATTTATACTTTGCACGAAGAATAAAAAAAAGCATCGGCGCTCAACCGATTAAGGTTAAACGCCGATGCTTAATTTTGAGGCATTTACTTTTGAATAGTTATTAATCTTAAATCTTCATCCCAATTAATAGTATAGCCAAACTTTTCAAATTCTCTGATTTTTACGTAGGATACTGAATCTTCAATGATAAATTCATCAAAATAAACATTTATACCCTCTTTAACGATATAGGGTTTTTTGATTGTATTATCCCACTCAATAGTTTCTCCAAATTTTTCAGCAATCATACGTGTCGGTAAGTAGGAGCGACCTTCTCTAATGATTATGTTCATTGAGCCTGCATCACTAAACTCACCCTTGCCAATATTTACCATAGTGTACATGTCATAATCAACATATATTTCCATCGTCTTAGGTATTCGCTCTAAAAATTCAGCAAAAGCGACAACACCCTCCATCGGTGCTTCGACATCAAATGGTTCTATCTCTTTAAATGTTTCATTAATTGTCATTGTTGCACCGAATGTGACACTTTCATTTTCAATGTCATTCACTTGTATTTTAAAGACTACATCTCTTGTAAAAATGTCCTTTGTTTCGCCTAAAGTTATTTGAAGCTTAGAGCCTTCAATATAAGCTTTATACATACTATTATATAATACTAAAGCTTGTTGCAATTGCTCTTTATATTGTGCTTTGTTTTCAACAAAATCAAGGGTCATATTGTCCAATTCATCTGTCAACATTTTCTTGTTAACCATATCTACCGCATAAGCACCAACAAGCAAGCTATATTCTTCGTCACTTAGATTAAGCAAATACTCTCTTATTACATCTACGAGTGTTTCGCTATTATCTAAGCTATAATCCAAAAATCCAATAACTGTGTTGCCAAGATTATCTGCATCAAAGGTCATAGAATACTTATCATCATCTTCTTTATCAACAATATCCAAAGAATAATTATTATAAACTTCATCAAGTAGTTCATCAATAAATCTAAAATACACTTCTGATTGCTCTTTTTTTGCCTCCGGATCTAGTTGTGCTAGTAGTTGTTCCCTCAACACATCTGATTCTACTTGACTACTCATAGAAGCACTCAACATATCCGCATAAAATGTAATAAGTTCTTCATCCGAAACACTTAAATATTCAATATCCCCAACTAATTCATCCATTTCAGCCATAAATTCTGCTGCATCTTCTTCTGTCCCGAAGCTTAGTACCATATTGGTTATAGCATCAAAGTAATCATCTAATTTCACATATGTTGTATCAACATTTCTAATAACTGTAAGTAGGGGAATAGATTCATCTGAAGTATTCGAATTTAAATCAAACTGTGCTACCGTTTTATTATTATTGGCATCCGTATCCATGGTATATACAAAGCTATTTTCATTGACAAATGATATCACTTGGTTCATAACTTCTGCTTCTGAAGCTTCCATATCACTTTCAAGTAATTCTTGAGGAAGCGCATCTACCGTAAAAGAAACTTTTCCCTCACTGTGTAATGGTTTTGAAAGCATTAATTCATTAAGTTCTTTATGAATTTTGTAAAAGGATAGTTCTTCTCTTGCACAGCCTACAAAAAGGCTCATTGTTAAAATTGTAACTAATAAAACGCTAATCAATCTTTTCATTCTCATAAAATAATCTCCCTTGTTTTTTATAATATCCTATTTTTTTCACAAAATACATTATACCACAGAAAGCTTATTCTTCAAGTTTTTTTACTTCATATCAGTAAACAATCTATACGATTTAATCCTATTGAGCTTCTTATAATTTGATATGAGCCTATCTTTTGAAAACGGCTTTCCATGCGATGGTATTATATCCTAGGTATTCGTCTATACTTGTTCCGAATAATATGCATTCCATTTTTCTGCGCATCATATGTGCCGTCTGTAATTCAGAATTTTCCTGAATATGCTCAATTAACCATAATGTATCAACAAGACTATCTATGGCATTTTCCCGAGAAAAAGGTTTGCTAATATAGTTCGAAGACACTTCTTCATCTGCAAAACTTACCTGTTTATCTATAATAACCGCATTCACATGACTTTTAGCATGGCCAATTATACATGCTTGACCATGACATGATTGACAATATTCTGTCCCCATGCACATATGATCTAAATCCTCTCTTATATGCTCATAATAGGCATGGAGCAACTCTGCCTTGGCTAATATTTGTGTTTTATCACCCATTTCGGCAATAAAAATTAATATAAATGCTTTTAATATTTCTCCAGTCATATTCTATATCTCCATTTCATTTTGTTTTATTTACATTTCTTGATAAATTGGTCAACTTCATTGGCCCATCGATTATAGGTTTCCATTTTTGTCGGAAAATGCGGTGCCCCTTCAACCTCCACGTATTTTTTAATCTTCGATCCTAGCCTTTCAAAAGTTTTTTTCATATATTTTTTGGGTGTCATTTGATCATTTCCAGGTTGTACAACTAAAACTGGTTTTAAAAAATCGGAATGTTTGACAGTAGGTTCGCTATCCAAGACCAAGCTGGTAGCTCCCTTAAGTGTCACATGGGTTCCTGCTTGAGGGTCTTTTTTTATTAGTTCATTGAACTCCTTTGAATCAGTCAATGCGTCATAAGATATAAGGTGATAGGTTTTTAATCGTAATTTACCAAAAAATTTAGATAGAATTTTTAGTATTGGAATCAATGCATATGTCCACTTACCCGTGCTTGTTTCTTTTAACATAAACTCTTTATCACTAAAATCCCATAAACACCAACAAAGTAGTCCATCCACAAAATCACATTCTGATGCCGCTTCATAAGCAAGTGGCCCCCCCATACTTGCACCTCCAAGCCAAACACTGCTTCCATACTTGTTTTTAGCAAATGTCGCAGCATCTTTTAGATTTTGAACATGAGCATTCCATTCAAAATCACCCTTTATTCCTTCATTATAACCATACCCTTGTAAGTCCGGAACAATCAAAGTATATCCCCGCTTAAACAAAGGAATAATAAAAGGTAATAGGACTCTAGCAAATTTCTCCCATGAAACGATTAAATCTACTCCGAACCATCTCTCCATATAATTTTTCCAATATTCGTTTCCTAGATACATATCTTCTCCTTTCAAACAAAAAGAGACCTATAGATTAATTGATAAACTTTACCAATTAATCTATAAGTCTCGCTCCATTAAACATTTTTAACGTTAATAAGACCAGGATTGCTCCAGTATGTTGACCTTATCTGTGGTTTCCCATAGCTACTCCCTTATAGAGTTCTATACTATAATATCAAGCGCTTTTCACTTTGTCAATAAATTAACTTATTTTTTGATAAACTCCATTATGCGATTTACAGCTTCTTCTTGTTGCTGTTCACGGCTAATGCGTGCCTTTCCATCGCCTTCTTGTTCTCCGTAATCCCCAAAATAAGCATGGTTTCCTTCTTTGATTTCATAAATTTGATCCGCTTTTGCCACTTGTTCAAGATCCAATAACAAATCATGGGTTCCATATATGACCAGTGTGTCTACAGGTGCATTATTTACTGGATATGCCCCAAGTAATATTAAGCCCTCCACCTTATCATAATTTTTCTCCATATATTGGCTTGCCATAGCACCTCCGAGGGAATGCCCTGCAATGTACCAATGTTCAATCTCTTGATAAATGTCAAAAACCTCATCTGCTGCATTAATATCTAGTACTGCTAGATTTCCGGGCATTTCGACTAAAACAGGTCTTATCCCTTGGTCTGCTAGTTGCATTAATAAAGGCATATAAGCAATTGCTTCAACCTTTCCGCCTGGATAAAAAATCATGCCAACGGGCTCGTCAAAGACTTCTTTGGGCTGTATTGACGTATATTGACCTTGTTTAAGGATTCTTGAACTATTTTCTTCCATGAGGGTATGAACATAGTCACTCGCCTGATAATAATCATTGATATAAATGACAGCCCCAAGGCTCAATAAAATAATAAAAGCCAAGAGTCCAATAAGTATTTTTTTCATAAAAAGTTCACCTCAATCAAGTTTTTTGTTAAAACTTACGGCAGTAATGCCGATAAGCACAAAGATGATGCATAACATAGCAACCGTTGCTGACCATAAGTAGCTGATAGAAACACCTTTAACAATAATACCACGTAGAATAATCAGAAAATGCGTGATTGGAAATGTAGCACTAATATATTGAATAAACAAAGGCATGGATTGCCTCGGAAACATGAATCCGGATAAAAGAACGCTAGGTAGGAGAAAAGCTAAGGTTGCCTGTATGGCTTGACCTTGATTTTTTGATATTGTTGAAACTAGCATTCCCATGGATAAAGCACCGATTAAGAAAATAAACCCTAATAAAGAAAGCTCTAAAAAACTCCCGGAAACAGAAATTCCGAAAACCAAACGACTTAATATCATAACTATGACAAAGTCATAAATACCAATGAAGATATAAGGAATCAGTTTACCGATAATGAGTTCAAATGAGGTAACTGGTGTCATAATAAGTTGTTCAATGGTACCAAGCTCTTTTTCCCTAACCATAGCTAAGGCAGTGAGAATAATGGTGATGTTTTGAAGAATTAAACCGACAACACCGGGAACATTAAACTTGGCACTTTCTAGTGTAGGATTATAGAGAACCATAGGAGAAGCCTTGACACCGGACTCTATTGTAGAGGTATAAAGATTCAAATTATAATGATTGCTAATTAAGAGCGCATACTGCATAGCGGTTCTTGCTATGGTGGGATCTGAACCGTCTACAAGAATTTGAATATTTGCTTGTTCACCTCGTAAAATCGACGATGCAAAGTCTTCAGGAAGGATTAAACCGACTTTAATATCACCTTTTTCAATAGCTTTTTCCAACTGTCCGATCGACGTTAGACGCATCGTATCCACAAAATAATCCGCATGAATAAAAGCATCAATGAGCATTTTGCTTTCATAGGTAGCCGAAGGATCATAAATCCCCAATTCAACATCTGTTACATCTGTATTAACAGCAAATCCAAAAATCATCAACATCATTATTGGCAAGATAAAGGAGATAATCATACTTGGTTTATCTCTTTTTATATGTATAAACTCTTTTTTTGTAATGGTAAGCACTCTATAAAATCGGAAGTTAGACATCATATTATACCTTCCCTTCAGAGCCTCTAAGCTTTGATTTCATTTCTTTATAAGACATAAGTTGGGACTTGTGTTGATTGGAAAGTTCATGAGCGATAAATATATCTTCCAAATTATCAAAGCCTGACTTTTCATAAAAAGCTTCTGGCGTATCTATATCGATAATGTCACCACGATAAATAAATGCAACTCGATCACAGACTTCTGCCTCATCCATATAGTGGGTGGTGATAAAAACCGTAACACCTTGGGCCGATAGTTTTACAATGGTCTTCCAAAATTGTCTTCTAGATACTGGGTCGACGCCGGCCGTCGGTTCATCTAGAACCAGCAATTTTGGATTATGTATAAGAGCACAGGATAAAGCTAAACGTTGTTTTTGTCCACCGGAAAGCGTTTTAGCTAGAGCATTTTCCTTACCGCTTATTTCAGCCAGTTGAATTAGACGTTTCGATTCTGTAATAATCTCTTTTTTCTTCATGCCAAAGATTCGACCGTAAAACGCCAGGTTTTCCATGACTGTAAGATCTCCATATAAGCCAAATTGCTGGGACATGTAGCCAATATGACTTTTTATCGCTTCGATATCTTTTTTAAGATCATAGCCAAAAAGGGTCCCTTTTCCAGAATTTGGGGTTATAACACCACATAACATCCGGATAGTTGTTGATTTACCCGAACCGTTAGGACCTAATAACCCAAATATTTCACCTTTTTTTATAGAAAAACTAACATTTTTTACCGCATGGATATCTCTGAATTTTTTGTTTAACTCTTTAATATCAACAACAATCTCACTCACCGACATCACCTTCCAAATCCACTGACAATAACATACCGGGGCGGATGGTTTCACTATTGAGGATCTTAACGTCCACCATAAAGACTAGTCGTTGATAGTCTTGCTCCGTCACAATATTCATAGGTGTATACATAGCTTCATGGCTGATGCTTTGAACTTCACCGGTATAGGTAGCATCAGTAGCTGTAAGGGATAGAGGCAACAATTGTCCTACGGAGATAAGACTTAAGTCTTGTTCATTAATGTAAAGAGTCATATGCAGTTCATTGGGATCATAAGCGGTTCCTATAATAGAACCACGATTTACAAATTCCCCCACTTCATAATTGACAGATTCTATGACGCCAGCATGATAGGCAGTAACATGATAATCGCTTAATTGAATTTCTAATAATTCTTTATTCTGCAAAGCTGATGTTAATGCTAGCTGGGCAGCATCTATAGCAAATTGATCCCCGCCTGTTTGGGCTATAGATAAGTTCTGCTCGGCACTATCTTCACCAATTTGATTGAGTCTATATTGCTGATTCAAACGATTAATTTCAGTTTCAGACTGGCGAATGCTTAGCTTTAATTTTTCAATATTCAGTTGTGAAGATTCTATATTGGATTCCATATCTAACAATTCAGTTTCAGCCACAACCCCTTCCCGATAGAGTTGGATTATGGATTCATATTGTTCATATAAGCGATCATACGTTACTTGGGCTTGTTCCAATACAAGTTCTGAAGATGCTTTGGCTACTTTGGCTGCCTGAATGGATTGAAAAACCATAGCATTGTTTGTTGCATATGTATCTACAGAATTTTCCAATATTGAGAGATTTTCCTCTCTAACAGGTGCTTGAACTTGCTCTAACTCCAACTGTGCAGATGCTATGGTGGTATCTGCTTGTGCGAGTTGTTGAACTAAATTGTCATGATTTATGACAGCAATTGAATCTATAGATTCTACAAAATCGCCTTCTTCAATGTATAATACTTCTAAGGTGCCGGAGGCTGCCGCTTGAATATTATAAGTTTTTCCAATAGCTTCACCGAAGTACAAAGAACTTTCTTCAGGACTATATAGAACAGTCATAGCGAAGTAGATGCCAATACCTAGAAGAACAATTAGAATTATAGGAAGTATCTTTTTCATGGTCAGCCTCCTTAGCTCATAACAAGACATTATCAAATAATTTTTTTCTTAATTGTTACATCTATTATACCAAATTATTCAATTTTATTCTCGAAGTGATTGCTTTTAAAAACAATAGATTAACCAAGGCAATGGCTATTCCTTCCACTAGGAGAATCCCTAAGTATCGAAGCGGGTGATTATTGGAAAATCTCAACATCATATCGTGCAAAGGAATCAGAAATATCATCTGGGTTAGCCAAATACCCAAAAATAAAATTGTCATCACTGCAAAAGAATACTTCAAAATACCTGTGAATGAAAATTTCACTTTCATCGCTGAATCCATCAAAAAATGCTTAAGAACAAGAGGAAGCAACAAATATCCAATTATAAAAATGATTTGAGTTTGAAAAAACAAGACTGTCATCATAATAAGACTGGTGGCTATATAGACAAAAGATAAAACTTCATTCCGCTTTGAAAAAAGTGCAATGACTACAGGAATGATAAAGGCGGAAACAATACTTGTTGTCCCTCGAAAAAGCAAAAGACTCACCACAGACAAGGCTAGAGCGAGGGCAGATCTTGTGAGAACATTTATTTGATTTTTGGCATCCATCGGACTTTCTTGCCTATTTATACTCATCAATATACCTCCCTGAACTAGCTGACCTATTTCCTTCTTAATATCTTTTCCATCTTCTTACCTTTGGCAAGTTCATCAATTAATTTATCTAGATAACGTACTTTTTGCATCATGGGATTTTCAATCTCTTCTACACGAATACCACACACAAGTCCCTTGATCTGGGCAGATTCAGGATTAAACTGTGGTGCATTTTTGAAAAAATTTTCTACATCCACTTCTTCATTGATACAGACCTCTAGCTCTCTCTTGCTATATCCCGTTAACCAACATATTATTTCATCCACTTCCTCCTTGCTTCGTCCCTTTTTCTCAGCTTTGGCTATATAAAGTGGATATATTTTTGAAAAAGACATTGTAAAAATATTATGTTTTGCCATCTTTTGAACTCCTTCCGTATTTGGTTATCATTTGAAGTTTCTTTCTTTTTGCACCTATTCATCATGGATATTGAGAAAACCATTGCCGAACACCATATGTGATTCCATGACATTAATAAGCGCTTGAGGATCAATCTTGCTCACAATCCGTTTTAGCGCTCCTAATTGTCCAATACTAATGACCGTATAGAGTAGATAAGTGTTTTTTTGGGTATATGACCCCATCCCCTTAATCAAGGTACACCCTCGACGCATTTCTCGGTTAATAGCCTCTGATACCGGGCCTTCTTTACTTGTAATAATAAATACTGTTCTTTTATAATTAAGCCCCTCCATCAAGTATTTAATCGTTGTCGATGTGACGTACATTGCAACTAAGGTTGTAATCGCCATATCTATGCCAAAAAAAATCGCGGATAAACTAATGATAATAATATTAAATGCAAATCCCACGGTAGCAATGCTATACATATACCGCTTTTGGAAAATTTTTGCAATAATATCATTGCCTCCTGTTGAGCCCTCTGACTTAAATACAAGGGCAAACCCCAATCCGTTTAACATACCCCCTAAAAGCAAGGTCGTTAACATTTGATCCGAATGAATTGTCACACCTTTTGTCAAAGTAAGGCACAGGGAGAGTGAAATCATTCCAACCAAACTATAAAAAATATACTCTCGATGGATTAACTTATATCCAAGAATAAAAATAGGAATGTTCAAAAGAAGAATGCTCAGTGATATATCAAAACCCAAAGATAAGTTCAATAAAATAGCTATGCCTGTAAACCCTCCAGAGAGAATATTATTTGGGATGTAGAGGCCATTGATACTTATACTTGATATGAGCGTTCCTATAAAAATCATGGCAATTCGTTTCATGAGTGTTCGCATTTTTTCTATATCCATATCGTCCTCTTTCGCTAAATTTTCTTAATATTCAATGATGATTTCCTGTTTGATAGCACCAACAAGTTATATCTTTGATGAGCTCAATCGGTATTGGTTGATTATATGGTAGTTGGATTGCACCTTTACTGGTTTTATAACTTTTTAGCTCATCCGAAAAATGAAGAATCGCATCCGGACCTGGATATATACCCAAGTGTTTTGTGAAAGCAGCAAAGTGAATAATATTGTGCCCGTCCCAATAGGTTGGCATCTTCCAAGATATTCGTTCTTCGGCTTTTGGCAAAACACCACGAATAGCTTCATGAACCTGATATAAGAGCGGACGTATATTATCATCTTGTTGCTCAATATAATCAATAATACAGTTTTGATCATTGTTCATATTTTTCCTCACTTTCTTAATCAAAAAGTTTTGATTCGGTACAACGAAACGAATAATATTTCTATGAATTTTAATAATTATTTCAGTTGATTTTAAGATTTATCTGCTAATGTAGATTTATAACACATTTATACAATGACATCTAGGAAATAGAGGAGGACAATAGTATGAAACATTTACCCATCATGTTAGCACTAGCACTGAGTATAAGCCTAACTTCTTTTGATGAAAATACAACGACAAGTTCTAATAATACAAATATTACTGAAGCCACAGCAATTACAATGAATATAATAGATTCTAATGATTTCAATGAAGTATCGAATGTCGAGGTGGAATAATGGAAATTAACAGACTAGACATTGCAAAACAAATTATTAACGACAACATCACCGACCCTTCAATGAGCGAAGCAGAAAAATTCAATGCCATAGGCCAACAATTATTGCCAATTCAAGAGTTGATGTCCTATTATCGGTGCGCACTTATGGAAGTCGAAACAAAATTTAATGTGCTCAATGAAGAGATGTCCATTCTATTTGATCGCAATCCCATCGAATCCATAAAAAGCAGAGAGAAATCTTTTGAAAGTATTTTTGCAAAATTGCAGCGAAAAGGCTTACCGATGACAGAAGCTTCCATCGCAAGCAATATCAACGATATTGCAGGAATACGAGTTATTTGTTCCTTTCAAGAAGATGTCTATAAGCTCACAGACGCTTTACTTCAACAAGATGATGTAACTTTAATAATAAAAAAAGATTATATTCGTAATCCAAAAGAAAACGGATATCGAAGTATGCATTTGATCATTGAAATCCCTATTTTTCTTGCTAAAAGAAAAAAAATGATGCGGGTTGAAATTCAGCTGAGAACCATAGCTATGGATTATTGGGCTAGTCTTGAACATAAACTTAAATACAAACAAGAAGTTGAAAACCCAGCCCATGTAATCCAAGAATTAAAAGACTGTGCCGACATCATTGCGCTCGTCGACCATCGTATGGAAAAGCTAAGGTAAAACTCTCAGGCTTTTTTTATCTTATTTAATTTACCACCTCACCTAACACCATTATATCATGGATTTTTGGCAACTGAAAGTAATGAATCTTCAAGTCATCATCAATGTTTACAATACCTAACATACAATGTAAATGTTTAGTGAACTATGTAAAGACTTATCGATAATTAAGACTTTACTTTATTTGTATGGTATTGTAAAACTATTCTAGAAAAATCTTAGGAGCAATCACATGGATAAATCAATTTATCAAATACTTGAAGATGAAGATATCATCACACTCTATCAACCCATTGTTAATCTAGTTACCGGCAATATCATGGGATACGAAGCCCTAAGTCGTGGGCCGGAATGGTCGCAGTTGTTTTCACCAATTGCCATGATACAAGAGGCCGAAAAACAGGGTATATCCTACGAACTTGACTATCTTATGCGAAAAAAGGCAATTCTTAATTTACAAAATATTGACGCCCATAAAAAAATCTTTATTAATATTAACCCGAATTTTGTCAAAAATGAATCTCTTGTTTATGGACGTACATTAGAGGTATTAAAAGAAAAAGGAATTTCTCCGAATAATGTTGTTTTTGAGTTAACCGAGAGAACCATGATTACTGACTATCCTGCATTTAATGAAATACTTAATCATTACCGGCTTCAGAATTATCAAATTGCTGTCGATGATGTTGGCGCCGGCTATTCAGGGCTTCGAACGATCCAAGAAGTCAAACCTAATTTTATAAAAATTGATATGGAATTAATACGAAATATTGACGAAGACCCAATTAAAGAAGCCCTGATCGTGGCTTTTTTGAATTTTTCACTTACAACAAACATTCGTTTAATTGCTGAAGGTATAGAAACAGAGAACGAGTTAAAAAAACTTATAGAACTTGGTGTTCATTATGGTCAAGGCTACTATCTACAACGACCTAAAAGAGAATTCATACCTTTGCGAAAAGATGTGCTAGAAACCATCAGCGCCTTTAATCTTGATCGGGATGAACTCAATATTTTTAGTGATCCCAAAAATATGATTGGAACTTTTGTCGGAACAAGTTGTGTAGTAGATTCAGAGATTAACTGTCGAGAAGTCAAAGAATTATTCGAAGAAGGCTATTGTGAAGGAATCAGTATTGTAAAGAACAACAAACCTCTTGGGATTATCATGCGAGAGAACTTGCTTTATATTTTGTCAACACAATACGGCCATTCTTTATATGCCAACAAAAAAATCAGTCATGTGATGGATACCGATTTTTTGATGGTCGACTATCATGAAAATATAGCCGATGTCTCGAAAAAAGCTATGTCTAGAGAGCGGAGTAAAACATACGATATTATCATTGTAACAAAAAATGGAAACTTATATGGGGCTATATCTATTATCCAATTGCTGCGTATCCTGATTACAGTACAGACCAAAATGGCAAAAGAGATGAATCCATTAACCTATCTTCCTGGAAACATAGTCATTAATCATGTTTTGAAGGATGTGATCAAAAAAAATAAACGATGCGCTGTTGTCTACTTAGATTTGGATTATTTTAAGCCATATAATGACTTATATGGCTTTGAAAAAGGAGATATTATTTTAAAAAATGTAGCGGACTTAATAACCCGGGTTGTGAAAACAAAATTTTTAAATGATCCATTTATTGGACATATTGGTGGAGATGATTTTCTCTTTGTCATTGAAGCAGACTATAATAGGGTAAAAAAAGTCTGCCAAGAAATTATCCATGCATTTGAAGAAAATCGACAGAACTTCTATACAAAAACAGATTATATTAATGGATATATTATCTCAAAAGGAAGAGATGGCGTGGAGCAACAGTTTCATTTGCTGACATTATCAATCGCAGGTGTGTATGGACCAATGGAAGAATTTGATAGTGTTGGTCAATTATCACAATATATAAGCCAAGTAAAAAAAGAAGCTAAAGAGATTCTCGGACATGCAGTTGTAATTAAGCAATTAAAGGAATCTATCCCTGCATTCTTGAATTAAAAGAAAGATATTAATACCCGACATAATTTTTTCCTTAATTTCATTTTCATAAGCTTCAGGGACATACTTTTTAACTTTTGCCCATTTCATGTCAAAACTAAAACGTTGATCAAAATCATAAGGTACGATATCACTTGTCTTAAGGTACCATTTAGACAAATCAAGGTGCATTTTTGCAATTTTTGATTGAAAGTCTTGATGATCAATCTGGTTAATCTTTTCATCCGGATCATTTCTTAAATCATAGAATTCATCTTGTCCCAAAACTCTTGATACTAATTTATAGTCATGATTTCTAATCATAACGCCTTTTGCATGAGCTTCATCATCAGTCTGAGCTTTAAGTCTAGGATAGTACAGATGAAAGGGTTTAACACCACCCGGTCCACCAGCATGAAACTCATCACAATGTATTTCTTCTGTTAATCGGCCACCTTCACAACAAACATAGTCCCGATTTTCTGCCGTCCTGTTCTCAACAACAGGTCTCAAACTTTGACCAAAATGGGTATGGGTTTTCTGCAAACCGGCATAATCCTGTATAGTTGCATAAAAATCGACAAGTTCTGTCAAACTGTTTGTTATACCTACATCAACCTTGTTCATTTTTGGCGGTTTAATAAGTAGAGGCACGTTTATCAAGCAATCTTCAAATGAATTTTGAGCCTTCTCTGAAACACCATAATCTCCTGTATAGTCCCCATGGTCTGACAAAAAGATAATGAGAGAATTATCATATTCTCCTGCTTCCTTAAGAGTATCACATAGCTTTTCAAACATTTTATCCACTTTCATGCACATGCCAAGATAACATGCCCTTAGTTCGTCCCATTCTTCTTCTGTAAAATCATCAAGTTTTTGATTTTCTCTGATTAATTCGAGTATTTTTGCCTTGCCAACGGTATCTTCCGCTTTTATTCTCTTCTTAAGCAACATCCGGTCAATAGCACTAAAAAAAAGTTCTTCAACTTGATATGGTGGATGGGGATTAATTAGGGCTAAAAATAGACATAAAGGTTGGTCGTCTTTTTTATTTTTAATCTGCTTAATCGCTGCATTCAAATCTTCGTCATCAGGTCCATAGTTTACTCCATTCTCGTCACCCTCAAGTTCACCCTTATAAAAAGAATAGTAACCATGATCATCTACGCCAATACGCTTATTATTTATCGGTCCTGGAGTTTCTGGTCCATCTCCACCATAGTATACTTCTGATACATGACTTTCAATCAAACCCTCAACTTGTCCTGCAATCAAATCATTTCTCGCATTCATCCATACATAATAACCGGCATCTTTCAATTCTTTGAAAATAGTGCTTTCTCCCTCTCTAAGAAGGTAACTCATTGTTCTATGGCCGTTAACATGGGGATATAGCCCCGTTGTAAAGCTGCACCGGCTAGGTACACAAACTGTATTCTGACAAAAAGCATTCCTAAAAGATACCCCTTCATTATGTGCAAAGTTATCTATATAAGGTGTTTGGGATGCTGAGTTTCCCAGATGCCTTAAAGCATCTGCTCTCATCTGATCTGGATTAAAAATTATAATATTGGGTTGTTTCATCATTATCTTCTACCCTTCAAAACAAATTCTTTGCTGTAAACCTTAAAGTAATCGGTGTGCCCTTCTAATTGTGCAAGCTTATTGTCAATTTCTTCTTGGCTATATTGTTTATGGTTTGATACTAAATCCTTTGCAACAGCATGTAATTCCTTATGAACATCGTACAATTTTTGGAACTCTTGATTACCACTACCATTTTCTTTGATTATTTCATAGTGTTTACCAACACTGCATTCAGTATGACTTTGAATATCCTCTTCTGTGACATGGGCAAAGCCGCATAACACATTATAAACCTTCCACTTCAATGTAGCATGTACGATAGCTTGTAAATCCACCGACTGCTCCATGCTTAGATTTTTATACCATGATACAGCCTTATTTCTATTCCCAATAATTTTATCACTTAAGTTATAAACACCTTGACCGGTTTTCATACAAACTTCGGTTAATTCCTTAGATTCACGATCTAATAACTTGATACGTTCATTAATATCAAGGGTTGTCGCACTTTCCTCTTCAATATTAGCTGAAATATTTTCAAAAGAAGCACTGATGTCATTTAAATTAGTTTTCATATGGTCAGTCGAAGCTTTGGATTGGTTGATGGCTTCCTTCGATTCATTAAATATGTTAACCGTTTCATCAATTTTCATGGTGACTGAAGAAAATTCATTTGTCAGATTATCAATCTTGTTTTTAATGTTTCTTGTAGACACTTTGGTGCTGTCAGCCAACTTTTTAATGCCATCGGCTATGACAGCAAAACCTCTTCCACTCTGTCCTGCTCTAGCTGACTCGATGGATGCATTCAAAGCCAACAAATTGGTTTCTTCAGCAATGTCATTAATAAGGTCGCTGATATTCGATATATCATGAATATCAACGACAAGTCTTTCAATTTCATTCTTGAGTGAAGCAACCTTACCATGGGCTTCTTCAATTTGTCCAAAGGTACTTGTTATGGAATCTATGGACTCTTGAGACTGGTTAATCACATCAACCGTTTTTGTCATTGAATCATGAACCTGGTGAGCTAAATCCTCAATAGCTGAACTCATTTCACCTGTACTCATATGAATACTCTCGATAGCCTCTTTTTGCCTTGTAATATAGTCAATCATAAGCTTAATATAATCCATCTCAGTAAGATCATTAATCACTTGACTTGTATCCAAGAAAAGCTCACGAATCTGTTCTGTCCGCAAATCCAACAATTGATTGAGATTATCCGTCAAAGGCATATCCGTTTTGATCGATAAGACTTCACCAAAACCTCTAAACACCTCATATTTAACCATCATCTCATCTAACTCTTTTGCCATTGCATCTAAACGATTCTTATCTGATTCGACTTGCGAAATATTCTTTTTACTCTTTTTAAAAATAATTGACATCGACCTAACACCTTCCCATTCTTTAATTATTACACACTATACCGTAACTTACCCCTCATAGTAAGGAACAACATTATGATAAATTTTCTTTCATATTATTAATCCAATACGTTTGATTCTCCATATTAAGTTGACCATTCCTAAACTTTTCAAAATAAATATCAATAAAATTCTTCCATGAATCCTTTTCCTTGGTTACTAAAATTGGATAAAACCAAACGTCATTCTCCATAGCTGCCTTGTAATCCCCTAAAGCATCACCAATCATAATGATCCTATCTTTGTCATAGCCTTTATCCTTAAGCTTTCGAATACATTCTGCCTTGGTCCCATCTGACTGGGAATAGAAATAATCAACCATGTCATATAAGCCACAGGTTTTCCACTCTTCTTCTATAGCTTCACGATTTGCTGACGATACAACAGCAATATGCCCATTTTCTTTCATTGTTTTTATGGCATCATAAACACCATCAAAGGGCTCTGCTAGGGGCATAGATTCGATAATTTCATTAACTCGGTCAGACCAAAGCAATGCTTTATGCATAATATTTAATTTTGACTTATCGTAGGCCTCTTTCAAAGCAGTTGCTGATAGTGCTTTTGTGGCCTCCGTCCATTCCATTAGTTTAGTGATTTCACTTACATCATCCAAATGAGAATATTTTTTTAATATGGTGACCAAGCCTTGAAATCTATTGATTCCACGAGATAAAGAATAAAGATTAATGCGATTCCACTCTGTCAAAATTTCATCTCTATCATCTTGGCTAACATTCCATACTTCGATAAAAGCAGGACCAAAGGCCTCCACATGCTTTATTGTCATAGAATCAATGGCACATCCATCTGAATCAATACAGATTAATAAATCCTTCTTTTTGATTTTTATCAGTTCATTGTTAATTTCCATAATATCTTCTTCAGTAAAAACAGCTCTCATCTTATTAAATACCCACAACAAGGTAATCGGTGCATCTGGAGTGGCTCTTTCTACAATTTGAGGCGCCTTCTCCCTTAAGATATCCCATGCCTCTTCAGACTTCATAAGGTTTCCAATCTTATCCTTGATTGAATAGTAGCCTTCAGGAAAATAATCAAGCTCACTTTTTTCCTGTGTGAACCAGTTTTCTACATTCAGCCCTGGGTTGGGGTCAACAAATACATAGGACTCTTCTTTTTCTTCTGTTCTTATCCATATACTTTCATCATGAAAGTCTTCATTATCCACAGAACCGATAACTCGTACTTTATTTTTCCCCATTTTCAACGGGATATCTTCAAAGATAAAAACAGAATCCGAAGATTGCTTACTTATAAATTCATCATTGACATAGAGGGATAGTTCATCCAGATTACTATAAGCTTTTATATTGATTTTTTCATGATTTCTTTTGACAAATCTCTTCTCACAAAGGTGGACAAACTTTTGCTTTGACCATCTTGATTTGTAAAAATAAAAAGCATCCTTTTTTACCTTTCTGTCAAATGTTACAAGACCTTTGGCATTCTTACCGACAGTACCACCCTCATTACGAACAGAAGATCCAAAGTCAAACATATTCCATACATAAGAACCCCATAGATATGGTTTTGATTCAATTATTTTATAGGTCTTTTCATGATAGACCGCTTGAAATTCCTCTGAATAGTCTTTTACCTTGGGTTGGTCACTATGGAATTTCAAGTTACAATCTGCTCCATATTCTGATATACCTAATTTTACTTGAGGATTTTCTTTATGAAAACAATCTAGCCAATCATTTAATTCTTCTTCTTTTCCGTAGTACCAGCCAAAATAGTGGTTATAACCTAAGAGATCCGTTATAAAATTTAAGGTAGAATCATTTTTTACAAAATACATATTTGCAGATGCTGATATGCCTTTAGGTAAAATCTGGTGGAAAAGATCATTCAGATCGTTAACCCCTTTATACATTTGCAGTGATTCTCCACCCATGGCAATTTCATTTTGAATACCCCAGAAGCATATTGAAGGATGATGAGAGTTTTGATAAACTAGCTCTCTTAACTGCTCTTTGGCATTATCCATGAGGCTGATGTTATCGGGCATGGACATCATTGGAATTTCAGCCCAAACAACATATCCTTCCTCATCACAGATATCATAGGTCTCTTGATTGTGCTGATAATGAGATAATCGAAGGCTATTTGCACCTATGTCATCAATTAACTCAAAATCTTTTCTTAGGCAATCGGATGTTATTGCATTTCCTACCCCTTCAAAATCTTGGTGTTTAGCTACTCCATTGATTCTAAAATGCTTATCGTTTAGGAAAAATCCCTTCTCGCTGTCAAGACTGCACTTTCTAAAACCTGTCTTTATTTTGATTTGATCTATAATCTGATCATCAATAATCAGCTTAGCTTCAAAATCATATAGATATGGATCTTCTTTACCTTTCCACATTCTACAATCATCTATAGTTATGCTAGATCTTAAAATCGCTTTATCATTTAAACGAAGATCCATGAATTCGTCTGCCACAATTCTTCCATCATGGTCACGTAGCGTATAATTAATCTTTAAGTCTTTATGAGCAACAACATGACTTTCAATGTCTAATATTCCTCTATTATTACCATCTACTTCAGGTCTAAGAATAACCCCTGAACTTCCATGAAACATAAGGTCAAAATGGGATTCATTAACACAAATAAGGTTAACTGATCTATACAAGCCACCATAGATAGTAAAATCACCCAAAAGGGGTGATACGTCTTCTGTTTGACCGTTATCAACATAAACTTTTAATTGGTTTTTACCATCCCATGAATAAAACTTCGTCAATTCAAACCTAAACGTTGAATATCCGCCTCGATGCTCACCAATAAACTGATCATCTAGATAAACCTGACAAACAGTGTTGGCACCTAAAAATTCAAGATATAACTTATCCTGCTTATGTGTAGGGTCAACATCTAAGTCTTTAACATAAACATATCTTCCTCTATCAACATTTCCATTCTTATTCCAAGTATGGGGTAAGTCAATAAGCTCTACATCACATAATTTCTGAGGGTCCTTATTCACTTCTTCTTCATAAAATGACCATCCACGGTCAAGAGTATATTGTTTTCTCATAGTTATTCCTTTCAAATACAAGACAACTTCTCACATTTAGGCAAAGATATATTCCAATCAGCTTTGCCTTCTGGGAGAAGTTGTTCGAGTTAATATCTAGCTTATAGTTTTGTTACCCAAGTGTCACACCAAACATTTTCGTTATAGGCACCTGTAAATGGTGACTTACCAACAATTTTATTAATTGCAGCTCTTATGCATGCTCGGGTTGGCGCGTAAGCGTTAATAAATGTTTTCATCATGGGAAGGTCATAAAGATGATTGGTATAATTTAATGAAACACATACGGTTGGCACTTCATGCGTCCACCAAGCTAACTCATTTGAGTGTGGGGCTGAAAGTTTAACGCGTACATTATTTTCCTGAGCATACCCTTTCATATTTACAAATACAAAAACGATATCATATTGGCTTTTAAAATTTTCTACTTTTGGCTTATCCATTATCTTAAAGCGATTAAACCTTGAAGCACCTTCGAGTTCATAGTCGTAATATGATTTATTAACGTCTACCTCAAAACCTGCACTTTCAAGTTCTTCAACAACAATTTGTCTTGCCTTATCTGATCCATCAACTAAAGATACAGGCGCACTTTCATAAAAGTACAACTTTGCACGTTTCTTCTCTTTAACTGATACCGGTAACAGTTTCTGAGTGTCTTTAACCAAGGTTATTGCTTTTTCTGCTATGTTTTCTGCTATCTTAAGATGTTCTTCACATCCAAGCACCTTTTTTTCATCAAAGACTTCAGACATTCTTTTTTTGTGTAAGCCTAGCTTTGCCTTCATACCTAAAATTCTTAACATAGCTTCCTGAAGACGTTCTTCTGTTATCAGCCCAGAATTATAGCCCTCCAACATATAATGCACATCTTCCTCTGGATTTTGAAAGAAAAGGAACATATCACAACCGGCTGCAATTGCTGTAGGTACTTGTAATGAACGAGGCAACATTGTATTCATGCCGCCCATATGCGAAGCATCGGTTACAACAATTCCCTGAAAACCTAGTTTGTCTCGTAAGAGTCCCTGAACTAGCTCAGGAGCTAATGAAGCCGGCATAATTTCTTCATCTGTAAGATCCTTATTAAATTTCCTACTATAAGATGAAAGGGCAATATGGCCGACCATGATTGATTCAAGTCCATCATCAATCAAGGCTTTGTATACTTTTCCAAATGAATTGTCCCATTCTTCACAGGATAATTCATTGATACCTAAGACTAAATGCTGGTCTCTTTCTTCTGTCCCATCACCCGGAAAATGTTTCACACAGGAAAGTACATTACTTTCATTGTTCCCTTTTAGGTATGCTCTACACATATCAAGAACTGTATCCGGATCCCTTCCAAAGGACCTAGTATTAACAATGGTATTTCTCCAATTCAAGACGATATCCGCCATAGGTGCAAAGTTCCAATTACAACCAAGGGCTTCCGCTTCACGTCCACTGACAAGTCCCATTCCATAAGCGGATTGAACATCGCCTGAAGCTTCACATTCAGCTTCTGTTGCTACAAAAGTTCCTTCTTTGCATATACCGTTGCCGCCAGTTTCACCATTAACAGCAATAAACATAGGGACTTTGCTGTACTTCTGATAATTTTTGTTCTGTTCAAAAACTTTTCTTGCATCTGTTTCTGTAAATCTAGCTCCACCTATATGATAATTTTCTACTAAATTACGTACATAGTTTTCATCAGAACTAGTTCCTAAATTAATAAACATCTGGCCTATTTTTTCTTCCAAGGTCATGCTATTCATCGTCTTATTGACCCATTCAATAGCTTCATCATCAAGAAAAAACGGACTCTTCTTTAAATCTACTGCCATATTTTCCCCTTCTAATTTCATTATGTCATTTTTAGCAAACTTCTTTTTCGTTTCCATGCACCATACCATTCACTAATCCTACTTCCATATGGAGTTGTAATGACATTAAAAACAAAGACGAATACTCCGGTCACTGCCATAGATACAGCCGCACCCATTTCATTGGACAATACCGCTTGTAATCCGTATGTCATCAAGGATAATGTTACGGCTCCCATAAGCGTACCAATCGCTTCACCACAGTACTTACTTAATGCTAATCCAATAAAGACCGGAAGAATATTTGTAAATAAGGCCCCTACTGTTGAAAGCGACGTGAAAGAAGCGGCTCTGATCGCTTGTGGTGTCCATATGATTGTAGCAAATCCAAAGAGTACACCACTATATACGTAAGAAATAATAACATTTTTCTTCTCATTAATTCCAATGTCTACTGCTGCACTTTGATTTTTAGCTAAAAGAAGGGACTGTTTTCCTGACAAGGTATAGTTCTTATAGAAGCTATATATCAAGATTGACATTATTAACGGTATCAATACTCCAGGATATACCGTCAACTTTTTTAGATCCAGGTTAGCAATCAAGTTTACACCTGCTCCATTAAATACTAAAGGAGTGATTGCTTCAAATATTAAAGCCATTGTTATGGTCGTTATGGCCACCGGCAATCGCCCATATACATATAATAAAGAAACTAACACACTGAATAAAGTGGTTAAAGTAATGCAGAGTACTGCATATAATATGAGATTACTTCCTGTTTTCGTGGCAATATTTCCACTGATGATTGCAGCCAACAACATGACTGCACCACCAGAAAAATCAAAACGTCCATTATTGAACTGGAGGCCTATACCTAAAGCCATAGTAGTTGCTACAGCAATATTTGTCATTAAGGGCCTCCACATATTCCACGTACCATAGTACATCTTGCCATTGGAATAGCTAAACACCATCATGATTACAAACATTAATCCTGGTAATAGCAATGTCCCTACTAATCTTTTTATGATACTCATTTTCTTGTTCATCTTAGGAATTGACCTCCTTGTTCCAAATCTAATTAATTACTCATATGCTTTTTCAGAGAAAGCATCCGATAACATAAATTCTTTGAGTTCTGCATAAGTTGCATCAGGATTATATCTTCTTAAGAACTGCTTTCCTTTTTCCATTGTAACCGATAATTTGGACATATCTGCATTTGGTATAGGACTATTATCTTCAATATCTGTCATGATTTCATCGCTTGAAATTGTGATATATACACCATCAAGAACTTCTGATTGTTCGAAATCAGGATACATTTTGTCTTGAATCGCATTATCAAGCATTGCTAAAGGAAAAAAGATTTCTTCATAGTTTGGTAGATAAAGCGTTTGTACTATACCTGTTCCAACATCGTCAATTAAAGCTTGCTCGTTTTGAAAACCAGCGGTTAAAAGTTTCGTATCAGGATTAGCTAATCCGTTTCCAATGGCTGATACTAAAGCTGGGTAGATAAATTGCTGTCCCGCACATAGACCAATGATTGCATCCAAATCTTGATTTTCAGGTTCATTAAAGAATGATTCATCCATTGGGCTGAACATCAAGACTGTACCTTCTTCACCTGTGATTTCAATCGGTTCATCAGCTGTTTTGTTATACTCTTCAATTTCTGCTCGTAATGTTTGGTCTGCAATGGTATATTGGGGATAAGCAAAGCCTGGGAACATTGCAACAGCTATTTTTTTATAGCCTTTTTTAACAATATCGTCAAAATACATTTTTCCACTATCAACACCACTTGCATATCCAGGAGCTACTGTTCCTAGAAATCTATCATTTGTTGCTGCTAAAGCACTGGCACCTTCCAGACCATAAACTGAAGCCATATCTGATGCTAGTCCTGCAACATAAAGATCTGGATATTCATCAAGAATATTGCCTATTCCCCCGTCTTGCATAGCAATCAAACCAACAACATCATTTGTCATGGCATTCTTCACAGCTTGTAGGTTACCTGCTGGATCGTTTGAAGCATCTCCATATACAATTTCATATGTATACCCTAATTCTTCTGTCCACATATCCATAAAGGCAATGTTGAAATCGTATACCGCACCACTGCTGTTACTTGATAAAAAGAGAATTTTACCTCCCTCTGTTTCAGCATCTGATGTATCTGTAGATTCTTCACTACTTGATTCATTTGTCTGTGTATCACCGCCTGTAGTATCTGTAGTAGCATCTTCTGTAGCACAAGCTGTCAACATGGTCAAGGCCAATAAGATTGCAAGAACATTGGTTAATAATTTCTTTCCTAATAATTTCATAATAAAATCCTCCTTAAAATTCTTCATATTATTTTTTTATAAGAAACAGACATACATGCTATGTCCGAATTCATATCATTTTTTTGTCCTCTATTTAGGTAATGCGCCATATTTCTTACGACTCGTCAATAGGACGACAATTAAAAAGATTGTTGCTTTTACTATAAAGGTCATTCTGGTCGGCAGGCCAATTAAAGGCAATCCTACATCAAGAATAGAAAACGTGAAAGCTCCAACAACTGCTGCTGATATTCTTGACCGCATACCACCTGAAACAGGCATTCCACCTAAGATGATAGCAATCATTACATTCATGTGATATCCGGTTCCCGTTGAATCCGAAGCAGACCCAGTGTATCCCATTTGAAAAAGCGCCGCTAGTACAAAGCCCATACCAGCAATAATATAGGCATAAATTCTATACTTCACGATACTGATACCACTTTGCATTGCTGTTGTTTTATTTGCGCCTATCGCTCGTGTATACTTACCTATTGCTGTAAAGTTAAAAAAGTATACTGCAATGATAATCTCGATGACTAATACAGCCACCATAACAATAGGTGATTTAAAAAAACTATAATCGATGGTCTTTAAAGAAATACTTCTGGTTCCTAAGTCAGAATATATAATCATTATAATTCCGGACAGAATCTGCATAACAACAACCGAAGGAATAATCGATATAATTTTGAACACCGGACCGGAAGCTCCATTGATAACTGCGATGACAATCGACAATAGGATACATAGAAGGATTCCTGGCAGTAAACTTCCCGTTGCATTTCCCGTTAGGACTAAAATTGTTGAATATAAGCCTATTTGTTTTCCTATACTAATATCAATATTACCTAGGGAGTATATAAAAACAGCTCCAACTGACATTAAAGCAGTCACGATAACATCTGACATTAGTGTTGAAAGTTTTTCAGGTGACCAGATACTTTGACCAGTTAAGGGGGTAACGATCGTGAATAAAATGATGCAGAAAAGCAATCCACTGTATGATATAATCGTAACCCTGTTGTTGTGCCAGAATTCTTTTAAATTGCTTGAATCATTTACATTTATGTTTTCCATATTTTCTCCTTTATCCATTTCTTTAGTAACCATAATCAAATCATATATTCAATAATATCATGTTGCGTTAAATCAGGAGAACGCATGAATTCTTTTGTAACTTTATAATCTTTCATAATAATAATTCGATCAGCCATCCCAACCAATTCTGACAGTTCTTCTGAAATCATGAGAATAGCCTTACCTTCTCTTTTCATTTTCTCAATTAATGCGTACATGGACTGCTTTACTCCGATATCAACACCTCTCGTCGGGCAATCCATAACAATAACATCGGATTCTTTTGCCGTCCACTTTGCAAATGATACCTTCTGCTTATTGCCACCTGAAAGTGTAGAGACTAATTGTTTTCCACCATGACACTTAATACTAAAGGCTTCAATTTCATTTTTGGCCAGTTGATGTTCATCCTTAGGTGAAATAAAGCCCTTTT